>PJEL010001048.1_pt1 | contig 29578 bp, 44 predicted proteins | sample 1853271 | NCBI WGS metagenome assembly PJEL01 (sample SAMN08108733, study PRJNA415343) | Invertebrate metagenome, whole genome shotgun sequencing project. | host: Globobulimina | place: Sweden: Gullmar Fjord | collected 2015-08 | reverse complement strand
ATGGGTAAGGATATGTTCATACCCTAACTTTTAAGGGTGCCTTTCAAGACCCTGATTATCATTATTATCATGTTGATCACGGTGCCGTTCGAGGAGCCGAAAAACTCGCTGCCAGGGTAGGGGATCGAGGATATATTAACACTAATTTTTGGATTAAATAGGTGTAAAAATGGAAACTTGGAAAGACATAATCGAAAAAGAAAGAGATAAATACATTATCAAAAAAGGCATCAAAATGTATTGGTCTAAACAATTGAAACGATACGTTACGGTGCCGAAAAAAGATACAGATAACATCTATAAAAATATTGCGCCTCCGAGCGCTTAAGGAGAAACAATGGATTACTGGAAGGACGTACCTGGGATAAATGAGGCATCAGGAACTTATCAAGGTGTTTTATTGACACCCAAAAATATAAATGTGGCATTTTTACTTGGAGTGGAAGTCGGGAGCCGAAAAATTAAAACTGGTCAGAGCGGAAATGCACATTTTATCAAAAAAGATGATCTGAAAAAAATTAATAAACATATATTGAGCCAGACATCATCTGTAGCCGGAGCATATGATTTTGCTACTAATGAATTTCACAAATCTGGTATTCGTGGCGTTGTGTAAAGGATAAACATGGGATTAATAAAAGTTCCAGAATTAAAACAATACATTTATCGGAAACTTGGTCACCCAGTTATAAATGTTGAAGTGGATGAAATGCAATTGGATGATTGCATTGATGAGGCGCTAAAAACATTTAATGAGGCGCATTACGATGCGTGTGAAATCGGCTACCTTGAGGTAGAGGTTGAACAAGGCGTTTCGGAATACACATTGTCCGAAAGCGTCCAAGACGTTATGGAATGCTTGAATATTGAAGGATACAGTTCATCCATTTGGGGAATTCCATCTGAGCCTATACTTTTATCAAGGCCGTGGTTTGGATCTGAATCATTGATGTTCGCGCCATATTACGATATCGTGGATGTAGAAATATATCGACAGCGTCTACAAATGATAGAAGACACCTTTAAAGAATGGATTATGTTTGATTTCAATCCTATTTCAAAAAAACTGACTTTCCCACAAGCACCATATAATACAGGTACACGAGTTTTAAAAATAGTTCAGGTTGCAGTTGATCCGGATGAAACTAATACCGTACTCGATTCGTTATGGTTTAAAAAATATGCTGTCGCCCTGGCAAGAATCCAGTGGGGTGTCAATGTCGGTAAATATACAGGAGCACAGTTGCCCGGTGGTGTTGAAATAAATGCTGACGCCATTCTACAAAAGGGCGAGACTGATAAAGAAAATTTACTGGTACAACTGGATGAGAAATATACATTACCGCCAGATCCGGTATTTGCATAAAAGGAAAAATAAAATGAAAACATTTAAAGATATTGTAGAAGCAAAAGTCGGACCTAAAGAGCTACCGTTACAATATGCCGGATATCATTTACAAGATCAAATTTTGGATGGTTTTACCGTCGAAGATTTACAGACCATTCTTGTAAGCAACTTTTCGTCTGACACATTGGATGTTAAGAAAGCCACAAAAGAATTTAATTCTTTACTTAATGATCAAATCAGAGATGCAAGAGTTATAGGTAAAAAGGTAATTGCTGAGATGGCAAAAACTTTACCTAAGCATATGAAATCGTAATTTATGTATAGGAAATTTTAAAATGAAAGTTAAAGATATAAGGGCGGAAATCAAAAAACTCAAAGCGTCAAAAGAAAGAGGACGACTGACCGATGCGGGGCAAAAGCGGCTGGATAGGCTTGAAGACGTCCTTATACAAGCCGGTATTTTTGATTCTTACAAGACGTTCCATCAAATTCTAAAGCCTATGCTAAATGAATCTAAATATTCATCATTTCTTAGCAGTGTGAAAGATGAAGTAGAAGACGCTATCATGAATGGTGATATCGAAGATGATTCCGACGACGTTTACGATTATTTAAAAACTATATATCGTGCCGATACTCCAGCAAAAATTTATGATCGGATGACTAAAGACATTTTGAAATGGTTTAAAAAACGATAAAAAATGAATGATATGAAGAAAATCATACGTGACGAAATAGATTATCAACGGCGGCGAATATACAAGCGGTTAAAAACGTCAGATACAGGTAAAATAATGGTTGAACACTGGGCGGGAGCAATGGATTTCTTGAATACCATTCATGGTATTACCTGGGAAATAAAAGACGATAAAATCATGATTCAGGAAAAGCGCACACCTATTAAAAAGTTTCTCGATATCTATAAGGAAGGGGAAGGGTTAGTTTAATGAAAACATTCCGTGATATTCTGGAGGCTCAGATTGGTTCTGAAGAAGATTTTAGGAAGAGATTTCCTAAAGTGACCGATCATTTCAAAAACGTTAAGGATAAAAAGCATCTTGCCAAATTGCGAAAATCGGCTATCAAGAAAATTGATGCTGGCGTGGAAGGCTGGAAAGACGGCCCGGTCGATTTTTTCGTTAAAAAGTGGCGCAAGGAATTAACTATCGATACCAGTACGAGGCGTTCAGCAGCGGATATCCGTGCTGGTATGATTCTCCAAACACGAGATTCGAGCGGTCGTGCAAAAGCTCGAAAAATATCTTAAATTAATCAAGAAATAGGAAAAACTATGTTAAACTATAAAGATATTTTGTCCGGTGGCGGCGCATTGGCCGATACAGAGGAGTTATCCGAATCAGGTGACCGATATACCTGGGACCAGATAAAGTCGGCGTTATCGGCTGTCGGTGCACCATCAAAGATAGTTTCAAAGCTTAACAAAGCCCTAAGTAAAGTATCAAAAGGGCGTCTTGGTAAAGTCAAAGGATATGGCGGCGAGCCTAAGTGGGATCTATTTAAAACAGCCAATGAGGCAACCACGGCCGGTGTTGGTGTTGGTGATTATAGTCCCCCATTGGGGATGTCCCGGCGCGACAAAGATAAATTTAGCTCAACTACATCCATGAAGAAACAATTCGATCAATGTGTTAATACCATGGGTCGTTCGGATATGCTGGGTCAGTGCCGGAAAATGGGTTTGTCACTTGGCCATTTAAAAGACGACGACATCAGAAAAACTTTGAACGGTATGTCCGTGCGCAACAAACGGAAATTTATGGGAGTGGCATCAGGAATGGGCATGGGTTCAGTTGATAGATGGAATCGATGGGCAAAGCCGATAGATGGGAAATAATGGAAACAGTTTATCAAATATTAATGACTGAACTTTTCGACTCTAAAATTCCGGTGAAACTTGTCCTCGATAAGGATGAAGATTTTGAAGCAAAATTTGAAATACCGGCTACTGATCCAACTAAATACCCATTTAAATTTGGTTTTTATGCTCATGTTGTTAAAGATAATATGTGGGAAGTTTCATTTTCAAGGTTGGGTGGAATCCGTGGTAGTTCAATAGATCTCCTGGGCGATATGGACACAAAGGAGACTCTGGCCACGTTTTCTGCTGTTAAAAAATCCACTTTCTTTTGGTTGAAAAGTAATAAACCATCCAAGTTCATGTTCAGTGCGAAAACTTCAGAAAAATCGAGAGTAAAGTTATACGATAAATTTGCAAAAATAATAGCTAAAAAGGCTGGTTATAAAATAGAAAAATCTCATTCGGCTTTCGGTGAAGATGTATATACCTTCACTAAGAAGGGGAAGAAATAAATGAAAAATTTCCATGATATAATTTCTGAAAAGAAGGATAAAAATAAAAAATTCACAATGGATCAGATTAATCTGGCATTGTTGAAAGCCGGTATCGGTCCTTCTGTAATCACAAAAGCCATGAACACATTAAATTTAATGCGTGGACTGGGCATTGTAGAATGTGAGGACGAAGAATAATGGGCAATAAATATTTCAAACATCATGTAGATGCGGCTGATCCTGAATACCAGTTATATCGCGGTTTCGCTAATGAAGTGGGCGAAATGTTCGGTATCGATTTCGTGTACCTCAAAAGGAAAGAAAGTGATAATCAAGACAACATCTTCGGCGAAGATCCGACGAATTATTTCGATCAAAACAACGTCGTCACGATGTATATTGAAAACTTTCAGCAGTTCGAAGGGAATGGCGATCTATTCGGAAAATTTGGTTTCACCATAGATGATCAATTGATTCTGGTTGTTGGCGTGGACGTTTTTCAAAGGGACACAGGCGAAGATGAACCTTTTGAAGCTGATCTGCTGTACCATCCTGTATCACAAAAATTCTTTAAAATAGATCATATTGCACGGCCACAGGGATTTTATCAATTTGGTGCTGGTCAGATGATGTACCGTATGACAACAACCCTTTATAAATATTCACATGAAGAATTTTCGATGGACGGTGGAATGGTGGATGATATTGATGCTTTTATGAATGATATCGGAAACGACACCGACACATCTGCTGAAGCGGATCAGTTTGAAAAAGAAGCCGACGATATTTTGGATTTTGATGAATCAAATATTTTTGGGGACAAATAAAGTGAAAAATTATCGGAAAATTTTAGAATCCCAAACTCAAATAGATCCATCGTTTAAATCTTTAGAAGACCCGAAGGTCGCTGACGTTTTTGAATATCGTTTCTTGTCTTTAAAAAAAGCACCAAAAGAAGCACCAATCATAATAAAGACATTAAAGAAACATTTAAAAACACCTTTAAAATCTCTTTCATGGAAATCTGGATCAACGGGTGAATTAAATTTAGCCGTATATTCACCATCCCAAGACGGTATGCAATTCAATTTATCCCATGCCAAAAAACTTAAAAAAGGTACGGGAAAGGCAGTAAGAAATTTCAATGATGAATTAGAATCCCATAAAACAAGTTTATCAAAATGGGAAACTTATCAATCGAAATTATCTCCTACCCACAAAAAGGAATTAAAAAAGGCCAGAGGTTCAATCAATCGATTAAAAACATCGATAAGAAATTTAGAAAGAAAAATAAGCACAGGTGAAACTCCCGTACCAAATTCATCCTTATCATATACATCTAATGTAAACGATGCTATAGAAATTACAGTATTACATGAATTAGCACATAGGTATACCAATACAAAACAAATCGATAAACATATGGCCCAAGTATACTTTAATCGGGGACAATTCCCAACAGAATATTCAAAAAGAAACTTGATTGAATATATTGCAGAAATATACGCTTTAGTCAAAATGAAATTGTTGGATAAAACACCAATGTCCGATGAATCAAAAATATATTTTAAGAAAGAATTTAAAGGTAAATAGGTCATATAAGCGGACGTAGCTCAGATGGGAGAGCGTCCCGGTCGCCACCGGGAAGGTCAGAGATAATCGAAAACTCTCGTCCGCTCCAATTTTAAAAGGAAAAATAATGCCGATACCTGAAGTGAAATCAGGAGATACAGAAAAAGAATTTGTGGCTAAATGTATGGAGGCCAAAAGCAAATATAAAGATTTGAGTGATGATAATGAAAGAAAACAAGCACTTGCAATATGTTTTTCAACATTTCAACGTGCCAGGGGAATAAAAGAAGATTTTAAATCGATGTTCCAAATTATTAAAGAATCAGAATGAGATGAAAAAGAATTTAATAAAATGCCCATATTGTGAGACTTATATAGACACCAATAAAATAAAAACGGATATATCACAAAATTATTGTCAATGTCCTGGTTGTAACCGATGGCAATTGATACCATTTGGGAAATATAGAAAGGTATAAAAATGGCAAGTATAACTGATTACGGTTATGGTAATGGTTCTGATGGTGCAGTAATAGTATCTTCCAGTAAAAATTGTAGTACGAATTTTATAAATGGCGGACGGTCTTATGTAGATATGATTTCATATAACGTATCCGACCTAACATTAAATACTGCAACACTAACAGAAAATGCTAACGGAATATCGACTGGGGATAAAGTTTTATTAATAAATTTACAGGGTAAATCTGGAAACTATGATCAAGTAGGTAATTGGGAAATTTTGGAAGTGCAGGCAGTTGGTGGTACAATAGTGACATTTACAGATAATAAAGTCAATTACTATGGCAGTACTAATGGTGACGACGATAATATAGGTACCTCTACTTCCAGTCAGAGAGTAGTCTTACAACGTATTCCCCAATATACAGATTTAACAATCAACAGCGGTCAGACACTATCAGTCGATGGCTGGAATGGTTTAAAGAATGGTATAATATGTGCGTTTGTGGATAATGATTTGACAGTGGCCGGTGATATTGTAGCCACTGGAGCGGGATTTAGAGGTACCCAGACCGGGTATGGTGCCAGACGAGCTGGTGAAAATATAGTTCTTAAGCCTACAGCAAATGACAGCTCCGAAACTGGCAATCAACCAGGTGGTGGTGCTGGTGCTGTTCACTATGGGGCAGGTGCTGGGGGTGGTTATGGTACGGCTGGGGCTAATAGTTGGTGTGACAATTCTCATACTTTATATGGAGGTTCTACCTATGGCCAGGCTGATTTAGATGCCATTTTCTTCGGATCATCTGGTGGTGATGGTTATAGCACTTCTAATGGTAGTTATGGCGGTGGAATAATAATGTTGTTTTCGAGATATGTTTCTATAGCGGGGACTGTATCTTGTAATGGTACAGACGGAGATTCGGGGACGCAGGGTGGTCCTGGTGGCGGCGCTGGAGGGTCTCTATTATTATGGACTGCTTCAATAGATAACAGTACTATAAATGCTTATGGTGGCCAGGGTGCGGCTGGATGGGGTAGCAATCCAGGGTCTGATGGTGGTGTTGGTAGAATAGCTATTTATTCTGGAAGCATAGGCTCAGTAACCTCTACCCCAACTGCTTATGAAGAAATCACTACGACTTACAAAGTATTTGGAATATTATCAGATGATGCTCATGTGGTAGTGTACGATGCGTCAAATGATGATTTATTAGTGGCTGAAGATAAAACATCTGGTGCATACGAATTAACAGGAATAAATATAAACACCGAAGTAAATGTTATAGCAATTAGAACAGATGGTAAACTTTTAGGTTATGGTAAAGTGACACCAGTAATCGATATATAAGGAGATTGACATATGAGAGTAAAATGCAGACACAAAAGACCGACGCAAAAGTTTTTATGTAATTGTCCGGATACAGGCAAAAAATTAGCAATCCAGCTTCATAAAAATGCACCTGTCCGCATTGATGTGCGCATTGCTGAATTATACCCTGATACATTCACGATTATAGAGGTACCGAAGGCACCAGCGGCTATACCTGCAGCGAAAGAAGTTGTTGATGATACCAAGGTAGAAGACGAGATCATCGTTGAACCTGCGACATCTGAAGGGCTGTTATCATTGGAAGATGCAGAGACCGAGGTCTATGAAATAATGGCTATCGGCACCAAGAAAAAGATGCTGGCGTGGGCGGCTGAAAACGGCGTCGAAATTGACAAAAGCCTTAAACTGAAAGAAATGAAAATCGCTTTTCTAAAAAGTTAGGAAGTAATGAAAGTTGATCAGGAAATAGTCCAGCAAATCTTTTCATCCGTAGCTCCGGAATTGTGGTGGTTGTTACTTCAATCCTGTGCTACGGTGGTGGTTTGCATTGCGTTGTATAAATTATTAAATTCCATTGTTTCTTATTTCTATGTTCGGTGGGATAAGGAACTTGGGAAAAGAGTGGGCGTGGTGATCGATGGTAGGCGCGGCTATATTGCACACATAACTTTCCGACACATAATAGTTAAATTTGATGAGGATGATGACAATAACGGCCTTCATTCAGGGAACGATATTCTAATACCAATAACACAAGCGGGGAGCAGAACCTGGGAGATTATTCGGCCGACGAATTCAAAAAAATAATGGCGTTGTCTGCAGCGTATAATGATCAAACAAAATTGTTAGATACAAAAATTCTAATAAAGGAAAAGGTAATGAAAATGAAAACATTTCGTGACATTGTGGAATCCGAAAAGGAAATCCCTTTCAGCAAATCAAGTTTTATGAAAGCTTTAAAATCCGGTAAAGGTGTTGTTGTTTATGGTGCCGGTGGTGGATATGCCGATACAAGAGAATTTGGTTTGGATAAGGATCAGGTTGATTCGGCTATTGAAAAGGGTAAAGAAGACATCCTTTTCAAAAATGCACAGTCATCCGTTAAAAATGCCAAAGACTCGAAAATGAAGGGTAGAAAGTTTTATGTGCGTTTCAGATAGGAACTTGGTAAAAATGTGGGAGTGGACCTGGTAAATTATCCGACGAAAGAAATAAATATTGTGTATAAATATAAATGCTCAAAATGCAAATCAACGATGGAAACCTATTTCACACCATCCAAAATACAATTAAAATGTACTAAGTCTAAATGCACAGGCACTTATAAAAACACGTTCAAATCTTATAAATTTTCAAAAGATTTTACATGGTCAGTAGACTGGGAAAAAATTTTTCGCAATATGGGACGGCGTCAACAAAGTCATGCACATTTAAGAGAACATTGGACAGTAGATGAAGATAAAGATTAGTGTGGCGGAGAGGACAGGATTCGAACCTGCAACCGTTTGACCGGCGATGGCTTTCAAAACCACTCGGCAACCACTGCCCACCTCTCCGAACTATTTTACCATCTACGATTTTTTTCTTTTATTTTAAATTCCCGGTCACGGTGGCCGACAACATAGTCAGTTCTGAACGTGCTCCAATTTTTCTTCAACATGGTATCCATGCGGTATCGGTCACCTATTTTGACAAGGCGGCTTTTACCATCTGGTGAATACCATTCATCAAAACCAATTCTTTTTATCAATCCATTTTTAGAAATAAAATTCTCCATACTTTTATCTTTCCTTTTGTCGAATAATAGTTAGATATTTACTTGGTTGAATTACCATACGGTTTTGGTTTTGTATGGTAATTTTAACGCTTTGGTGTTTGGTGCTATCTTGAAAAATGCTAATTGTAAACTGCGGCCACATCTGGAGCATTCCGCTCTACTATAATCTGAATATATCATATCTCCTTCCTCAGCAATGATGGCGGCTTCCCCATGTTTATCTATCAGGGCTTTATTTATGGTTTCGCAGTATACATAAATAATTTTACATCCACATTTTCCACATTCTAATTCCATAATATTTCCTCCCTTTCAACTTTTTCCTCTTTCGGCTGACAATCATACGGATCAGATACATGGAACAAGCCGTGGTTATAAATGAGCGTGGCACATTTTTCTTTTTTGGCGTCCAAGAAGCATTTTCTCATCCCGGCATCCGTGCGCTCCCATCCATGACAACTGATAGAACCATGTTTGAATTCATCGTTTTCATGGGCATTCACGTGATAGCATTGTATAAAGAACAAAATAATTATTATTGATATCAAAATAGTTCTCAATTTCATATTGATCTTTCTCCTTTGTTGTCAATAAATATTTGATTTCGTGGCTGAAATATCGCGCTTCATTATTTATTCCCCTTTGTCGTCAATAAATATTTGATTTCGGCATGGGTAAATGGTCGCCATTCTCCCAACATTGTTTTCGCATTGTCAACAGATACATCAATTTGGTTTGGTAATGGTGAATAATTCCCGTGCGTGTGGCCATGTATCTGCCATGCTCCATACATCTTCCTATTCCAACTTGCCATGGGGTAATGACAACAAACGATATATTGATTATTTCTATTGCCAAATTTTAGATTTTTTTGATAAATTCTCCGGAAAGGATATTTAAGTTTTTTGACCCAATAGTCGTGGTTTCCCTTGACAAATATTTTATTGCCTTTTAATCTTTTGAGTATTTTTTCAACATAATATGGATTTTTAGACCAGAAAAAGTCACCACATATAATGATGGTTCCACTGGCCTTTACCGTATCGTTCCAGGCTTCTATCAAAATTTTATCCATACGGGCGACAGATGAGAAGCCACGGTGACTACACATAAAGGGGTGATCAAAATGTTGATCTGCTGTATAGTACCATTCGTTCATCTTATTATCCCGAAAAATCTTTCAAGGTATACCAATCACCTCGATAATATTGTTTTAGGGTTCTTGGATCAATAATATTCACGTAGTTATCATTACATGCTTCTATTTCATTTTCGGTCAATTCTTTTATGGTACCGACTTCTCCATCTTCCATGATTAAAATATACATTTTATTATGCCCTCCCAGTTCCAAATCTTTTCTTATTAACTTGGCCATATGTTCTACAGCTTCTTTCCAGTATTTTCCTGGTAGTTTTAAATCACCCATTTTCTAAAAATCCTCTACCCAAAGATAGATATTCTTGACATACCGGACACCAGTCCCGACACTATGTCGGGATAAATGTCGGGATAAACTTTATTTCCAGCTTTTTTTAGAAACTTGCTTCCAAGTATCTCTTTCTCTTGCAATAACACATCTTCCTCTATTAGGACATTTCCCTTTTTCGTGGATATATAATTTACATTCACAATTACTGATACCTGTTTCTTTATATCTACCTGGAACATCTTTATTGTGATTGAACCCAATATCATTGTAAACTTTTAAATGTTGACATGTTATAAATACAGGTTTCATATATATTAGTACCCCCATTTTTGAGGTATAAATAGACCCTTGAAAATAGTCCACAGAACCATAAAACATCCATAGCATATCCAGGCAGGGATGTAATAAACTAATTTCAACATAACATCAATAAAAAGGGGCAGGTGGTTCATGAAGTCTCCCAACATGGTATATTCTTTTTCGCAATAATATCCACCATCGTCCATGAGGTGTTGATATCTTTCGCTTGTCTTATAGCTTGTCGTGTAGAATATATTACACGGGTCCCATTCCATAAAGCTGCCTATCTTATTAACTATTCGTTCTATTTCGGTCATGTTGCTTTCTCCTTTTTGTTTAAGCTTGATTCTTTATCCATACTATCTTATATATCGGCACTTGTCAACCAAACTTTAGGAGTTTTTTAAAAATCTTCAATAATAATTAATTTCTCGCGTGCGCGTGTGATCCCAGTATATAACCATCGGGAATAATCGTCATCGGTCTGGTAGCTGTTTCTTTCATCAAACATTATTACCCGACCCCACTCACTGCCCTGGCTTTTATGAACTGATATAGCGTATCCGAAATCGAAAAGATCGACGTTCATCTGACGTTTTTCATCCAGGCCCATAAAGTAATCCGGTGTTTTTGATCTCCAAAATTTTTCTATTTCATCACCGAGTTCAAGCTTGATATCCAGGGTGTTACTTTCTGCATATACATCATTTGACGATACTTTACCGAATCCGTCTTTTAAAACGTATGGCCAGATATCCATATTCATACCATCCATTTTCATCTGCAGGGTGTAGAATTTCGGACCCAGCTTTTTTATTTCTTGTAAGAATCCGAGCTGGCCATTCATAATGCCCAAGTTTTTATTATTCTTCAGGCATATCAATTTTTCACCCGGTTTCGGCACTCCTTTGAATTTGTATTTGGCTCTAATCATCTTGTTTAGCTGGACGCGCGTTCTGTTCATTCCACAAAGGGCAATCAAATCAGAATCCTTATTATAGGATGTTATTATTTGCTTGCATCGTGGATCGGTCCAGTGTAGCTTAGCTACCCCTTTACCATACACACCATAGTCGATCCAGCCTTCCTCCCTGGCGACCATAGATAGTTGAATGATCGGGTTGTCAAGGGCTTGACGGTGGATTTCTGTCAAGACGTGTTCGGGATCTTCCATCAAATTGAATTTATCATTTCCAACTGGAGGTAGCTGTTTATGGTCTCCGATAGCGATAATGGGTATGTTATATTCGAGTAGGTCTTTCCATATATCTTTTCCGACCATGGATGCCTCATCGACTATTATGAAATTAACCGGCATATCTTCCTTAAGTGACCATCCTTCAATTTTGCCAGTATATTCATCCGTTATTGGGAAATATATTAGAGAATGGATTGTGCCGATAAAATCATTTTCACCTATCTCAGTAAGTTTGCCTTTTAATACGATGCTGGCCTTCCCGGTATACGTGATAAATCCTATTCTAATATAAGCTTGTCTATTACGGAGTTCATCTGCAATAAAACCGAGAACCGTCGTTTTTCCACTTCCGGCCACTCCCCCCAAAGTTGTATAGGGTTTATCCGTCTTACCGGCATAGAAATCATCGACCCATCCCATTACATCGTTTAAGATTTGTTGTTGTTCTTGTGAAAGCTCAATCATTTTATTACCTATAAATCAAAGTTTTCGTGAAAGAATTTTTCGAATTCGTCCCGATTATTTTCAAACCACTCGACAAATGCAATTGCATCACAATCGTTATTGAAAGATATCAACACCTCATGTAATGGCACATCGTATAATCCATGCTGGCCATCATTTATTATATCATAATCATCCATTTTTCCTCCTAATCTTCAATCTTCTAAATAATCGTTTGGTGTTCACGGCTCAGTTCAATCATAAAATTAAATTTCCTTTACCTAACTAACCGGTGCTGAGGACGCCACTCCTCTTTAGCTTTATTTTGATTCGCAAAACATATATTATAAAGGGCATTATGATGATATATATGATATAAAGCCGATGAGACCATGTGGTGGTGTTTTAGTACTTTGAATATAGAACCCTCTTTTATGATCACGACATCGGCATTGGCGGCGGCTATTTTAAGAGTCGGCCATATATCATTTATTGTGATGTCTTTTAAAGGCGTCGATTCCTCTTTACATTTAATGGTGGTCTGGTAGCGGCTCAAAATTAACACCATATTTTCGGTATTTGATGAATAGATCATAATTTCTCCTTCCTTTAGTTGTTTACTTGCTTTGAGTATAACTTACATCCCATATCTATCATTTTGTCCTCCCTATTCTTGTGCATATGATAAGTATGATAAGTATGAATACGATTAGTATGATAGGTGCCAGCCAAACAACACCCGCAACACTTGCAATCACATAGAATATTGTTTCTATCATTTTGTCCTCTCTTTTATTGTGGCATTATCTCTTTCTTTCTGAAGATCGAAAATATCCATTTTTAGTTGCATATTTGCAATTGAAATGAGTTGATTACAATATTCGATCCTATTGATTAGTCCCTGTGAATAAATTTCTGTCAAGTTTTGGACCTGCTCACCAATACATTTAATCCTTTTCATATTTAGTTCCCCTCCTCCTATTTCATGCCATAGCCAGGTATCCTACTGGCAAATTACATTAATTTTGCAATTGATGTGTGGTATCCACAAGAACAACAATCAAAGGATATCCATTGTTTGGGAATATCACCAATCAAACCAATACCACCATCATGATCATAAATATGAGCATAATCAAAATAGATTTCTTTTCCACAAGAAACACACTTGGTATTTTTCAGTGTGCCAACCAATGTATCCAAACATGCCATAATTCGAGTAGCTTGTTTATCGGTATAATTGGGTGTGGGGTATGTATCGGTAATAAAATCCATGTTTAGTTCTCCTTTGTTTTGATGTTATGTTCGTATCTTATAACCTATATCGGCACTTGTCAAGGAAACTTTAGGAGTTTTTCAATTTATTTTTATATCTATTATACCCTATTAATGCCGAATTTGTCACACAGGTAAATAGAAATATGAAGAAAAATTCGAGAAACAAATATTTCCAAGGTGTCAATGGATTGAGAAATGCGGGACACGAAACCGATCTGACTAAAGAGCAGATTGATGAAGTCATAAAATGCTCGAATTATTCACAATATTTTATAAATAATTATTGTTACATCGTGAGCCTCGATCATGGGAAGCAATTATTTGACACTCGATTCTATCAAGATGACATGCTTGATATTATGGAAAAAAATACACGTTCTATTTTTAAGCTACCCAGGCAATCGGGAAAATCGGCTATAGTGGCAGCATACTTAGTGTGGGAAATATTGTTTAATGATTACCATGCCTGTTCAATATTAGCCAATAAGGAAAAATCTGCCAAAAATATTCTTAAAAAGGTAAAAATATTATATAAATCGTTGCCATGGTGGATGCAGCAAGGTGTCAAAACTTGGTCAAAATTAAGTATTGAATTAGAAAACCATTCGTCAATTGAAGCATCAGCGACGAGCGCATCAGGCACACGGTCAGATTCAATTAATACAATGGTTATTGATGAATGTGCCTGGATACCTAAAAATATATGGGACGAATTCTATAGTTCAATTTATCCCACTGTTTCAAGTTCTAAAAAATCGAAGATAATAATGGTATCGACGCCTCGCGGCATGAACCATTTTTATAAATTTTGGAATGATTCACTTCAAGGTAAAAACATTTTCAAAACATATGAAATCAGTTATATGGATGTCCCGACGTATGCCGAGGAAGGTTTTAAAGAACGAACCATTGCTGAAGTTGGTCAGTTGAAATGGAATCAAGAATTTGAGTGCGAATTTCTGGGATCATCGGGAACATTGATATCAAGTTATCATTTACAAAATACCCTATCAATGGTCGACCCGATTGATATCAGATTTGATTCTAAATTTCGCATTCTTGAAATGCCGGTTAAAGATGCAGATGAACCAAAAAATAATCATCAATATATAGCGATGTGTGACTTTGGAGAGGGTGTGGGCCTCGATTATAATACGGTGCAGGTCATGGATATCACGGGCGGCGTCCCATGGCAACAAGTGGCGGCATATGAAGACAATGATACATCACCCTCAGAGATGCCCTATATCATTGAAAGAATAGGAAAATTCTACAATGATGCGCTTGTTATCGGAGAGACAAATAGCATTGGTCTTGGTATTTTAGACGATTTGAATTATGACCTTGAATATGAGAATTTATTTTATGGTGACAACGATTCCTTCGGAATAAAAATGACAAAGGCATCTAAGAAAAGCGGTAACTATAGGCTAAAAGCAAATATAGAAGACGGCAATCTTATGGTTTTGGATGAGAACACTATTTCACAGTTCAGTACATATGTAAAGAAGCGCGACAGTTACCAAGCAGAAGAGGAGTCTGACCATGATGATTTGGTAACACCACTTGTTCTGTTTTCTTATTTTATGTCAAAAAGGGAGTGGACAGAAAACTGGTGTGATCAAAAACGATTTATGGATAAAAATAAATTAAATAAAATTGAAGATGATCTATTACCTGTCGGTTTCCTTGACGATGGAATAAATATAACAAATTTCAACGGTGATGACGATTTTGATGAAATCTTATTTGGTAATTACCATATCTAACTTGGTAAATAGTAATAACGGTTAAATTTTTAGACATTTAAAAGGAGAAAATTATGGCTTTTTCATTGAGTCCCTCAGTTAGTATATTAGAGCGCGATTTATCCCTGACGATACCTGCCGTATCGACCACAATTTGTGGTATGGTCGGTGAGTTCGCGTGGGGTCCATGTAATGAAATAATTTCTATGACAGATGACAGAACACTTTTCGATATTTTCGGAGACCCCAACGATACCAATTATATTTCTTGGTTTTCAGCATTCAACTATTTGCAATATTCCAGTATTCTTTTGATGGTTCGTGTACTTGACGAATCAACTGCCAAAAATGGTGGTTTTATGTGCCAAGATACGGGAAATGCAGTCGATCCGGTTGCAGATGCAGATCTAATTTTAAATGATGATGCGGCTGAATCATATACAGCGACCTTCGGCGGAGCGAACGATAAAATTCTTATTTTGGCAAAGTATCCCGGCGCACGAAGTGAAGATATTAAAGTCGCTATTTCAAATGAGGCTGATTTTGGTACAGCTCTGGTCGAAACGGGCGTCAGCTTTGTTGATCAATTTGAGTTTGCACCCGAAACCGACGAGATCGCCATAGTTGTTATGGTTGACGGTGATATAGAAGAGCGTTGGATTGTTTCGGTTATCCCCGGAACGCAGGTCGATAATGAAAACGTATATGTTGATGATTACATTTATGCCAATTCAGAGTATATACTGGCATATAACAACATATCAAACACGACTGACATACTGAGTTTTGAGGCCGTCGCTTTTACTGGTGGCGTTAATGATACGCCATCAAGCTCCGAAATTAATGCGGGTTTCGACCTGTTTGTTAATGCGGAGGAAGTGGATGTCAATATGCTGATAGACGGCGCATGGACGAACGCTACAACTCAGCAATACATCATTGACAACATCCTCGAAGAGCGCAAGGATTGTGTTGGATATTTCAGTCCTCCCCAGGCCGATGTTGTTGGCCAGTCATCAGTTGCGGCGGCGGTTAGCGATATCGTCGATTACCGCACATCAGAGCTTATTCGATCAACATCATATGCGGGTCTTTTCGGTAACTGGAAATATCAGGAAGACACATACAACGGTAAGTATCGATGGTTGCCTGTATCGGCAGACTGTGCGGGTATTATGGCCTATACGGCACAGACAAGAGAGCCTTGGATAGCTGGTGCGGGATACAATCGTGGCATCCTTAAAAACACCATTAAGTTCGCAATAAACCCAGATAAGGGCTACCGCGACCTTCTGTATAAAGACGGTGTCAATCCACTTTTGGTTGATTCTTCTGATGGTCCGGTTCTGCTTGGTCAGAAAACGCTTTTGACCCGGCCGTCAAGTTTTGACCGACTGGATATTAGATGGCTATTCATAATATTGGAAAAATCAATTGCAACAGCGGCCAAATACTTTATGTTCGAAAAGAATACGGCCTTTACCAGACGTCAGTTCAAGGGCATGGTTGATCCATTTCTAAGAGATGTCCAGGGGAAAGAGGGCATTGAAAACTTTGAAGTTCAGTGTGATGAAAACGTCAATACTGCAGAGGTACGGTCGCGGAACGAGTTCAAGGCGCGGATTTTTATTCAACCGGCACTGACGGCTGAGTTCATTATACTCGAATTTGTCAATGTGAAATCGGGTGTTGACTTCACGGAAACAATCAGCAAATCAGCATAAATAAATTAAAATAACGGCGGGAGTTAATTTACTTTAACTCCCGTCAGTAAAAATAAGGAGAGATTCATGGGAATCACTATTGAAGATTTCAAATCCGCTTTAACAAATGGGTACCGTCCGAATCTGTATCAGATGGAAATCCTGGGAATGCCTGAAAAATTTGTTTATTTTTGTAAGGCCACACAGCTTCCAGGGAAAAACATCGGGATCGTCGAGGCACCTTATTTGGGGATGAAAGCGAAAATTGCAGGGGACGTTACTTATGAAGACCTTAGCGTCACCATTATAATGGATAACGATTTTTCAGTCCGGACGGCATTAGAGACCTGGATGGAAAGTATCAGAGCAAATGAGGCTGCTGTTGGTCTTGAGTCGGCATTGTATAAGCGTGTCGGTACGGTCGTTGCATTAGATAACAATGGGAACGAAATTGCAGAATATAGTTTTGTTGGATTATGGCCGAATTCCATCGCTCCGGTTGATTTGTCTTATGAAACAAATGATACATTGGCTGAGTATGTGGTCACATTTAGTTTCGACTACTGGACTCGGGTAGTATCGACGCAAAGCATTCTGAGCTAATATACTTGCAGAACGTCACTATTCGTAACGTTCTGCAAGCAAGTGAGTCAGGAGTATATCCCATATGGCGACCATGTTTTTAGAAAATCTGAAGGGAGCCTTTTCAGATTTTCTCAGACCCAACTACTTTAACGTAACGTTTTCAGGTAACATTTTTGGGGAGCGAGAGTTTGGCTTCTTAGCCAGAGCTGCGACTTACCCGTTTATGACTTACAACACCACAACTGTATTTTATAATAATTTACCACGTCATTTTGTAAATCAGGTCGATTATGACCCGATACCGTTTGAATTTATGGTCGATGACGGTCTAAAAGTACTGACCTTTTTTGATAGTTGGCGTAAGTTAGTAATGAACGATGGCTCTCGTACCTTTAATTATAAAGAAGAGTATAGCGGGAATATCGAAATAGAGCTATTAAACGGAAAGCAATATATGCGAGCGAAGGCTGTTATCCTGGATGCCTACCCTGTAAATATTGATAACATTGCATTGGCGGCGGATGCGAATGATCAAATAATGACACTTAATGTTTCGTTTCGCTATGACGACGTTTATTATGAATTTGATGACGGCCTCAGCATTGCGGCAATTAGGGACACTATATTTGGTTTAGCACAGGGGACAATCGGCACTGGAATTGATTTTATTAAAGACGGGATTGAAAGTGCGACCAATAAAATTCCGTCAGGTGCGGTCAAAAATATTTTCGGCGGGACCGGCATGAATAAAAGCGGCTTCCCGGCTACAGAGGAAGCCCTGGCAGTGAAATCAAAAGAGGTGTTTTCAGGCACCCAGGGCAGCGGCGGCGCGGCATATAAAAACGCTATTTCAAAAGCCAAAACGGCGGCAGGTGGTGCGTTTAATACAGCCACAAAATCAGCAGGTATCAATACCAGTACGGTCACGTCAGCACTTTCAAATCCGTCACGAATAAATAAAAATGTCCGTGGACAGATCAATTCAAGAGTTCGGAGCTTTGCCGTAAATAATCCCGCAACATCAAAAGCAAAAAGCATGATATCATCAAAAATAAAAAGCGTGTTTAGTTCAGTGTTTGGTTAAAATTAAATTATTTGAAAGGAGAATGAGATGAAAGAATTACCAGTTATTAATGTCTTACCGGTTCATGAACTATATCTACCAGTTCAGAAAAAGACTTTTAGTTTTGTGCCGTATACCGTTGAACAAGAACGTAATATTTTAACCGCTATTGACTCAAAGGATACCAGGGCCATCGTCAGCAATTATATGAAGGTTATTAGTGAATGCGGTGACGGCATTGATTTTGAAAACCTGACCGCAATGGAATTTATTTTAATCGCGGTAAATCTAAGGTCCAAATCAAAAGGTGAGATTTTAGATATATCGACCAAATGCAAGAAATGTGAAAAGCCGATTGAATTATCAATAAATATTGAAGATCACATCATCACGGAAAACGAAGAAATAGTAACGGACATCTGTAAAATAGATGACGAGCTTGCCTTTGAAATAGTGCCGGTGAAAATGTCATTCCTGTATGAGGTTGAAGGCATCGAGACACAGGCCGATCTATTGTTGGAAACAGCGGCCCATTCAATTAAAAAGGTGTTTTGGAATAAAGAAATATACACCGACTTCACACCGGATCAGATAATGGAAAGAATCACGCTAACATATCCAACATTAAAAAAGATTTTTGAATCATCAAGTAAATTGATCAAGATGACTTTAAAAATTGATGTCGCATGTCATGATAAAGAATGTGGCCATACCGAAGATTATATTGTACGTGACTTTTTAAAATACTTGAGTTGATTGGGTCGTATAAAAATATTATCAATTATTATAAAGAAATTTTTAACATGACGAGATATGGGGATTATAGCCATTCTGAAATTATGAAGCTGGCTCCATACGAACTTGAAATTTTTACCGCATTGACCTTGAAAGCAATGGATGAAGAAAAGAAAAAACGAGAGCAAAAATAATGCCCGATTCACAAGAAACCAGAGTTTTAAAAGATATAAATCGACATCTTAAAAATATTGATGAATCCAGCGGTGGTGATGCTCCAGATATTTCGAGCATGAATAAAAACACTGAGATGGTCATGGGTAATTTTAGTTCATTAATAGATGCCAGATTAAAACAGATAGTTTTGCAAAATGACCGGATGTTTAACGCAACATTTGGTGAACTCCAGGGCTTTAGTGTGGAACAGAATGCGGCCGTTATTTCAGAACTTGGTGAGGTTATACGGGAACTGGAGATGGGTAATGCGCACGCAGAGGCATTACAGCATAATGAATTCTTAAAAGAAAAAGAACGTCAAACCGATTTAAATATTAATCGGCGGACCAATGCACTTCTTGAAGACATACTTGAACAAGATGAAAAAACAGCGGGAAAAGAAAAAGAAAGCGGCGGAGGTGCAGGTATTAAAGGATTTTTAGGCGGCTTGCTTGGTGGTAAGGGATTAAGTGGTGTGTTAGGTGGTATCGGTGCACTTGGTAAAAAGGTGGCTAAAAAACTTTTTCTCCCTGCATTAGCGATCGGTGCCGGTATTGAATTCTTAAAAGGATGGACTGAAGCCGGTGATGATGCCTCAGTTCGTGATAAATTTAATTCCGGTATATCCAGAACATTATCCGATCTAACATTTGGTTTAGTTCCTAAAAAATTTTTTGATGACATATTAAATAGTCTTGAAGATGGGATTGTTGCTGCATGGAATCGGTTCAAGGTTCATTGGGATGCCTTTGTTGGTGGTGATATAGGTGGTAAAGATTTTTTGGCCAGAATAGTATCGGATTTATCATTTGGAGCACTCACGCCAGAACAAGTAAAAAAAGCAAGTGTAGAAATATCTGATGCCATGGTTGAAGTTATTGAAAATGTATGGGACGCACTGTTAGATGGTATATTCGGTGATTTTCGTGAAAAAATCACCAACCTTTTTAAAGCAATGACAGATCCAGTAAGTTTCGCAAAAGAGATGATAAATCAAATGATGGATGATCTCGAAACTGAAAGAGATGTTAAGGAAATTGATAAAAAAGTTCAAGAATTTGTCGATGCGGGGATGTCACTTCCTGAAGCTATGAAAAAGGCTGTTGAAGAATTTGAAGTTTTGGGCGATGAAAAGAATTGGTATGGTGCGCGCAAAGAATTAGATCCATCATCGCCTGAAGCTATAAAGCGTCGCTCAGAGCTATTAAATAAGATTATTAAAGCCAGACAAGAAGAATCAAAAGAATTGATTGATGTGGTACCTCTTAAACCGGCTAAAACAAAACAAGATAAAGTCAGAGACGCGGAACTCGATCGAATAAGAAGACAGGCCGAAATAGATGCACAAAGGCAGCAGCAACCGGCTGAAGGCGGCACCCTAAATCAGGTCATAGATAATAGCCAGACATATACGGCTCCCCCGGCATCCTTCACAGAAACCGACGATATAAACCTTCGAATGTTCGGACCCCGGACAAGTATGGCTCCGTTCACTCGATAAGGAAACTTAGATATGCTCAGTCAAGATTATTTTTATTGGGAAATGGTTAAAAAATATGTGGTTGCCTTCCATCAAATATTTGCGGATGTCCACGTACTTAGAAAAGACTTAAGCGGAAATATTACAAAAGATATCACTGTTCCATGTAGCTATGTCGGCAAACAAAAATTATATTATTTGCTGCAGCGTAAAGAAGACGTCGCTGAACGGATCAGTACGTCACTACCACGTATGAGTTTCGTTATTACCGGATTACAGCCAGATGTTGCCCGTAAAGAACCTAACACCAATACTATACCTATCTCATTTGACGGTACCACTGACACCTATATGTATGCCCCGTCGCCCTGGAATTTTAATATCCAGTTCTCAATATGGGCAGAATATACCGATGACATGATGCAAATAATTGAACAGGTCGGTACATTTTTTAGGCCGGATCATACTTTTTACGTTGAGGAGATACCGGAGCTTGGTATTCGCCGAAACGTGTCTATTGTTTTAAACACAATGAACCTGGATATTGGAAATGAATTTTCCGATGAAACCGATCGAACGGTGATGGCGGATGTTGATTTTACATTAAAGGGGTATTTATATCCGCCGATCAAAGACGAATCCATTATCAAAATTATTAATATTCGATTCACTGATTATGATGACCGATGTGTAGATCTGGCAAATATCAATCATACTTTTAATGAAATATGCTCGGTTGAAAAGGAAGCGGATGGGTCTTATTCGGTGCAGGCAGACGTTGTATCCGATGTAAATACGGATGTGACGAATGAGAACTCAATTAGCTCAAATGCAAATATAGAAACAGACGCAAGTTCAGATAGTTAAATTAGGAGAACAAGAATGACAGAAAAGAAAATATCAGATTTAGGAGAACTTACAGCTTGGTCCGGAACCGAAGAGCTTGAACTGGATACTGGAGTTGTGTCCGGGCGCATAACAATAGACAATTTATTAGCCGATCATGTGGTGGGACCAGCTTCATCGACAGATAACGAAATCGCACGATTTGATTTAGCAACTGGAAAAGTTATTCAGGGTGGTTCAGGAATTTCACTGAATGACGCTGGTGCATTCAGCGGTTATGGGGATAATCAGTTCAGTATTGGTGTCGAGTTTCCCTTTTGGCGATATAGCAGTGAAATTTATATTTCAATGGATGATACAGGTGTTTATAATGTTGCTGCCAATGGTAATATTTATGGTGGGGTGACTATTGAGAACACCGGCGCTTTTGCCATCTATGCCTCGGACGATACAGCAAATGATCATGCTGAAGTAATTGGAGGCGTTGATGAGGTCGGTGATGTTTATGTTATGATTAAAACCGAAGTCGGTGGTGTTAGTGGGACTGGTCGGGTGGATATTTCAACTGGGTCAGTTAACATGGGCGATGTTTGTTCAATTACATATGATGCGACTGATATAACATATACAAATAATATCGAGGGCGGTCTTATGCATTTCTATGGTGCGGCCACTGGCGGCGGCGCTCATAGAATGATGATATTGCGTCCCGATGGCGGTCCTTCTCTTTATTATAATGATATTGAAACTGTGGAGATAACGGCAACTGGCATGACCATCAAATCAGATATTGTCATAACACATGATGGTGTTAATGCGGCACTGAATCATAATGTGACTGATGGCAATCTGACACTCGGCGTCGAGGGAACAGGCAAAATTAAGCTTGAAGCGGAGGCAAATGGTGGTGTATCTGTATGGCCAGCACTAACGATTCTTGAAAAATCTTCTGACCCCGTTCAACCAGCAGAAGGTGAAACTGTTGTTTGGATGTCGGACGGAACTGGAAAAGGGGATGACGGCGATGTAATGATTGCAAGTACGGCGGGTGGGGTCACAAACTATACTACTCTTTTCGATCACTCTACTGGAACTCTTTGGTCTTAAAATAAGGCTTTTAAAATATGTCTGAAGCAACAAATAGCTATAGGTGGGATTGTGTCACAACCACAATAAAAGAAGATCCTGACGGTTTGGTGAGCTGGTGTGATAGTGGGGAATTTATTACAATTGCCCACATAATCACATCTATATCATCAGATATTGGAACCGGTGGGCAAAACATATCTGCTCAAGCTGATATCAATACATATATATCCGATCCGGAATTCAGAACTGAAAGAGATTTTTCCGCACAGGCCGATATCGTATGGAATGCAACTTCAGATGGCGATGCTGAAAGATCATTTTCATCTACCTCAAACATAACGTTTGCAACCGGCTCAGACATCGATATGTTTGTTGAGCGCATCTTCGATTCGAGTACAAATATCGAATTTGATACAAGCTCAGATATGCTCAAAGATATCGATTTCGCTTCACAGTCGGATATAAGTTTTAATGTGGTATCTGCTATAGAAAAAGAAATATCATTTGCCTGTACGCCGGAAATTGTTCATATCGCAATATCCGATATTGATGGTTATGTTATTATTGAACTAACATCGACCCCAAACATTAATTTTAATACGTCTTCAAACTTTCAAGAGACTATGAGATTCAGTACCAGTACTGGTATTGGTTTTGATCTATCATCGGATATAAATGGTGGATGGAATTTTAATACACAGGCCGACATCGACTTTAATACTGATTCGCACATAAATAATGAGATAGATTTCAGCTCACAAGCTGATATAGTTTTTGCAACCGGCTCAGATATCGATATGTTTGTTGATCGTCCCTTCAATTCACAGGCCGATATCGTATTTGATACCAGTTCAGATCTAACTAAAGAAATAGATTTTAGTTCACAGGCCGATATTGTATTTACGACTGAATCAAATTTACAAAAGGATATGTCGTTTACGTCTCAGGCCGATATTGTATTTACGACTGAATCAAATTTACAAAAGGATATGTCGTTTACGTCTCAGGTCGACATCGTATTTGGTGCGACCTCGGATATAGATGAAGAAGATAGTGCGGCATATCGTGTAACTCAGGAAGGTGATACCCGTATAACTCAGAATGGTTTTACAAGGATTGTTCATGATCAAATCGATTTCGATTTTGGGGACGAAGACTATACACCTCCAGCCGGAGATGAAGTCGACTTCTATTTTGATGTATATGAATTTAGCACACAGGCCGACATAGTATCGGATACAAGTTCGAATATAACCCATTATAATTCGGGCGGTATTGATGAATACACAACACTGATGTTACATATGGACGGTGATCAAAGTGATACGCAACATACCGTAACAATTAACGGCCCAACTTTTAACTCTACCATTACGAAATTTTAGGAATACATTATGTCATTATATTTTAACGGGACAAGTGATTATTTAAGTATACCGGATTCAGATGATTGGTATTTTGGAACGGAAGATTTCACTACAGACTTTTGGGTGAATTTCGATAGCGCGTCGTCAACTCAAATATTATGGGAGCAAGCCGTAGCGAGCTTTGATGATTATACCCAAGTATTCATTAATTCAGCTCGAATATATTTTTATGCACAAGAGTCACCTTCAATCATTGCGAACTATTCAGCCCTATGGACACCAATTACAGGCACATGGTATCACATCGCAATTGTAAGAAATGGAACAAGTATTCTTATATTCATAGATGGTCAATCTCAATCATTGACCATTACTCAAGCAATAGGCACAAGTTCTTTACCAAATGTTGCTGGCCCATTGACAATTGGTGGCCGCTCTGTCAGTGGCGTTTCGATGGATGGTTATCTTGATGAGTTTAGAATATCTAAAGGAATAGCAAGATGGACAACTGATTTTACTCCCCCCACTATTCAACATACATCAGATTCCTATACTAAACTCCTGCTTCATATGGACGGTGATAAGAGTGAATCAGGACACACGATATCATGTGAGGGCGTTCCTCAACTTAATACAGCAATAACCAAATGGAATGGAAGTATGTATTTTGATGGATCAAGTGATTATCTAACAATTCCAGATGATGACGGCTTTGATTTTGGGAGTGATGATTTTACTATTGATTTTTGGGTAAAACAGACCACTGGGTTTAGTGGTAATGCATATTATTTAGATCACTCATTTGATAGCGATAATAGAGTTTACTTTTATAATGGGGATGGTAGTAATAACGGATTGTTATATAGAGTGATGGTTAGTGGTTCTACCATAGTAGATATAGATGATTTTGATGCCAAGATATCGGATGCCAATTGGCATCATATGGCTGTAGTAAGGAACGGCACGTCATGGATCATATATAAAGACGGAATTAACGTGGCATCGGATACTGCTGACATTATCTATCCAGATATAGATGGAGATATTACTTTAGGTAGATATAATACTGAATATTTAAACGGATACATAGACGAACTTCGTGTTTCAAAAGGAATAGCACGATGGACTTCTGATTTTATTCCCCCCACTGCACCCTACTATAACAGTTTGGTTACATTTGCCTCTCAATCAGATATGACATTTTCATTAACATCTTCCATTAGTGAAAACTTTGAACCAACATTTACTCTCATTGATAATGATGACCAAGGAGCTGGCTACTATACTGATGTGTGGGGTGACGGAACCTTTCTTTATGCTGCCTGTAACGATGATGGCCTAAGAAGCTATTCAGTAGACGGCGCAGGAAACTTAACTTACATAGACACTGATGATCAAGGCTCGTTTTATAAAAGTGTGTGGGGCGATGGAACATATATTTATGCTGCTTGCCAGTCCCACGGTCTTAGAAGCTATTCAGTTGATGGGTCGGGTAATTTAACTTATCTGGATGTTGATGATCAGGGAGGTGATGATTATGGATGGGTTTGGGGTGATGGAACATATATTTATGTTGCATGTAATACCAGTGGCCTTAGAAGCTACACAGCGGGTGTTGGTGGTGATTTAACACATATGGATGTTATTGATCAAGGTGGAGATTATCTTGGCGTGTGGGGTGACGGCAATTTCATATATGCTGCCTGTAGTGCGGGTGGACTTAGAAGCTATTCTGTTGGTGTGGGTGGTATTTTAACTTATATAGATACTGATGATCAAGGCGATAACTATTATGGAGTTTGGGGAGATGGAAATTTCATCTATGCTACGTGTGTAACCGGTGGACTTAGAAGCTATTCAGTAGACGGCGCAGGAAACTTAACTTACATAGACACTGATGATCAAGGCCAAAACTATTATGGAGTTTGGGGTGACGGTAATTTCATTTATACCACAACAACCGGCGGCATCAGATCTTATTCCGTTGATGGTTCAGGAAATCTAACTTATATTAGTGAGGAAGATACATTTTCCTGTCGCGGTGTATGGGGTGATGGTACATATATTTATGCTGCTTGTTATGAGAGTGGACTGAGCAGTTATACTTTTGATTAAAAATAAGTAAATAGTTAAAATTAGTAAATAGTTTAAAGAGCGAGCAAAAAGGAAACGTTGTAAAATGGCTGACGTGATAAAATCACCTTGGGATACGAAACCAGGGATTGAACATAAATTGGAAATCGACGAATCTGAACAGATGGCTATGTTTGATGACTTCGATGAATCATGTGTTTTATTTGATGATGATATACCTGAAAATGATATGGTCTTCGATTATAAAGCTGCACGTAAAAATGCGCACTTCTGCGTACATGCATCAAAAAAGATTTTGAATATGATAGCATACAACCTCACCTATGATCGGAATCCATTAGTGGCGGATGCTTGTGTTAAATTGGTGAAGGTTATTGCAGAAAATAATCGGGATTTAATAAAAATACATAAAGATTTTAAATCAACAAAGCTTATCGGGAAGGCTTCCATTTGTGAAGAAGAAGCGGTAAATGTTCCTGAGTCTGAACGGATAGAAACAGTTCGGACAACCGTGTCTGAGGTTATCGCAGCAGCGCGAGCTCAAAATAATCAGGAGGAGGGTTAATTTGAATGGAATGGAAGATGATGGATAATGGTGTGCAGGTGAACATTACTAATGATAACATTGCTTTTCATACAATAGCCGAATTAAAACGTTTAAACGAAAGTATCAATTGCCTTTCGACACGTATAGACAATGATATGGATAAAAAGGTCGATAAATCAAATTCAAAATGGCAATGGATGTTAATTTTTGGTTCATTTACTTTCACATTATTTGTTCTCGGAACAGTTATGGCGATACACATGCCAGAATTGGGAGGGTAGCGTTAAAAACAAAATTGGGAGGGTGCATTAAAAACGCTACCCTCCCAATATCTATTTCCAGCTTCCCAAGCTTCGTTTAAGATTTAATCCTCAAAACTAAAATCGTCGTCATCATCGAAATTAAAATCATCATCGGCGGCAGCGGCGGCGTCTTTGGAAGCCACTTCTGTGTCCGATTTGGAAGCCACTTCTTTTCCCGACCCCTCACCAAAATCGAAATCTTCTTCAATATCGGTCTTGGGCTCCAGTTTGGGTTCCGGATCTTCAAAATCATCAAGTAATGATTCATCGGCGGCGGCTGCAGCCTTGGTAACTGGTTTAGTGACACCAGCAGGTTTTAACTTCATGATACGATTGAACTTCGCGGTCATTTTATCATACTCCGGAAACTTATCATCGGCCAGGAATTCATCCAGATCCATCATCTGATTAAAAATAATTTCAAGCTGCTCATCATTATCGGCAACCGGACCAGATTTAGTCAAAAATTCGGAATTGTCGTAATTGTTACGTTTTTTAACCTGGCGAAGTTTCAACTTGAAGTTGGCTCCTTCCCATGGGTCAAATACAGCAAGCGGCTCATCAAGCTCTGATTCAGGAAAAAGCTTTTCCTCGATTTTTCCATAAAGTTTGACACCAAACTTGAACAGAAAAACTTTGCCGTTATTGTCCGGATTTCCAAGGTCTTTGATAATGAGGATATTGGCGATGAATTGTTTTGATCGGCTATACCGACGGGCATAGTTATGGCTTTCCTCAGTGTCCTCATCCCAATACGGTTGAATGTGCTCACATACTGGACACGGGTTTGAAAACGTTGACGGGCAATTGTCGATAAACCATTTTCCTTTCTGTTTGAATCCATGTTGGAAAAAACTAATCGTCGGTGCCTTGTCCAAATCAGGTTGTGGCAGGAAACGAATCAAGGCATTCGCATTGCCAGAATCGTCTTTGGTAAGTCTGAAAAAGCGTTCATCCTTTTTAAACTTTGTACCGGATTCCTTCATCTTCTTGACACTTTCTTGCAACTTCCCACGGCTCTTTTTAAAACTTTTAAAATCCATAATCTCTTTTCTCCTTTAGTGAATTAGTGAATTAGTGAATTAATTTAGCGGGAACCAATTGTTCCCTGATTGAAACCATTATAGTACACAACGAGGTTTTTGTCACAAATTATTTACTTTAAAATATATCAGACCATTTATCAAATTTCTGATCTGGATCAAAGTCACATTCATATCTCTTATTATCGGCTTTGGGATATGGTGATTGGTTGTATCGTTCTAAGATTTCACGTTTCTGGTTCTTTTTATCTCTTTTTGTTCCGGTCGTCATAAAATAACGATGTTTAGCTTTTTGTGTTTCTATCGTTATATCGAGTCCCATTTCCCTTAATTTGGATGGTGACCGAGTACCGTATCTGGCATTAAGTGTTCTGGAATGGATTTCAACGCCGTCGATAAAATGCTTGTGTTCTACCGCTGACAGCCCTGTATAAATCCAGTTAGTCGCTTGATAGATATATCCATTATGCCCCATATTGGGATCAGCATATGATACAATGATATATGGTTTATCGATCGTTTTCAATGCTTTCCCTAAAAATTGAGACAGGACATTCTTACCGAGACCTTCATTGATAACCAATCGTGTCAATTCCATAATTTTATAATTAAATTTTTTAAATCTGGCGATTGGAGAACTAAAAGTGCATACACCTTCAATCTTATTATCCAATATCATACCGAACCCGTACATTATAGATGACGGCGTTCTTTTCGCATAATGTTTATACAATAACCAGGGTTCTATCTCCATCGGTCGTAAAGCTTTAACTTCCATTATTTTATCCCCTTTAAAATATATCAGACCATTTATCGAATTTCTGACCTGGATCAAAGTCGCATTCATATCTTTTATTATCAGCTTTGGGATATGGTAATTGACCATATCGTTCTAAGATTTCACGTTTCTGGATTTTCCTATCCCTTTTTGTTCCTGTTAATTGAAAGTATCGATGTTTAGGTTTTTGCGCTTTGGTCGTGACATTCACGCCCCTTTCAGTTAGTTTTTCGATTGATGTTGTTCCATACTGGTGACCAATTGTTCGACCGTGAACCTCTTTACCATCAATAAAATAAAGTTTCGTTGGTGATGACAATCCAGTATAAATCCAGTTAGTAGCTTGATAGATATATCCATGGTGACCATTGTTTGGATCAGAAAATGAAACGATAACGGCAGGCGGTGAAATTTTCCTAAGACAACCACCCACAAATTGGGACAGAATATTTTTGCCCAGTCCTTCATTTATGATTAGCCGGTTTAATTCCATTATTCTATAACTGAATTTTTTAAATCGGGCCGCT
>PJEL010001047.1_pt1 | contig 29583 bp, 51 predicted proteins | sample 1853271 | NCBI WGS metagenome assembly PJEL01 (sample SAMN08108733, study PRJNA415343) | Invertebrate metagenome, whole genome shotgun sequencing project. | host: Globobulimina | place: Sweden: Gullmar Fjord | collected 2015-08 | reverse complement strand
AATAAGCCAGCTTTACACAGACCAGAGGGTCGCACGAGTGCTGAAGAGCACGTTCGCGGAGAAAGAATCAACCAGTCTGTAGCTGATGCAAATGCTGCCACAGATGCTGAATTAGCTGGCTTCCCTAGCCGAGACGGCAAAAATGCTGCTAAGGTTGCTGAAGAATGGATAGATCAATATTTAACTGAGACTAATCTACCCATGGGTCCTAAGACTCAAACAGCATTACACCAACTTAAAGGTAAGTATCAGGATGCTATAAAGAGTGGGGCTCTTACTCCATGGCAAGCAGAAGCTAGACAGCAAACAATAAATAAGTTAGATCAAGTATTTAAAAAGCATGAAGTTAGAATCGATGCAGTAAATATTGAAACTGCTATAAAGGAAGAAACTGGACTTGAGTCTTTGGCGGCTGCTGAGGAATGGGTAAATCTTATTTCGGGAGAGGGTCGCGAGTTTTATATAAAGGAAAATACTGGTCCACTCTTACACAAACTTAAAAAAGTTCTTCAAGACTCAATAAGTAAACTAACTCTCAACCCCCAAAAAACGTGGCAAAGAGAAGCTTTTCTACGTAAAATAGATCAGGTTTTTGCCCGCTATAAAACAAAGCTTGCAGGATATGATATTGAACGTGGTCACAGACAGCACGTAGAGGGCTTGGAAGAAATCTAAGTTAAATATAATTAACTAAAGCAGCCATAAAGTAAACTACAGTTTAGTTTACTAAGAGCAACAGAGGTAAAATATGAGCAGTCTACTTGAGCGTATAGAGGGAATAGGTGCCCAGCCTAAGTCCCAACAACGCGGCATTGAGCAGCTACTCAGAGCCCGCAAAGGTAAGGCTGGCCAAGCTGCTGGACCCGCTGCGTCAGGACTGAGAGCACAACAAGCGGTAGGTGCCGGCAAGCAAGCGCTGGCAGAGCAAACCTTTGCTGGGAGAATGGTCGACGTTCAAGCTCGTGGCCGTGAAGAAATCGCCGCAGAACAGCAGGCCCTCGGCGAAGCTGAACTACGCCAACAAGAGCAGCTGACTCAGGCTCAGTTGGCCCAACAGCGCACTATGACTGACCTAACTCTCGCAGCTGAGGAAGAGGCCGCTGGGACCAAGAGAGCAGCCAAAGGCGAACTAACCACCGCGAAGCTCAATCACGGCGCAGAGACAACGCTCAGGAATCTAGCCAGTGATCGTAACATCACCGAAGACAATATATTCGCCGACGCCCGCCAAGAGAACGTGCGCCTATCAGCCCGCAAAGACGCTGCTGATCTAGAGGCTCAAGCATTTGTGCTGGCCATGAGAGACCGCGAGCTGATGAATACCTACAAAAAAATGGAGGTAGAGCGCGGACTTGACAATAGGGCGCGGTTGTCTCAGGAAATGGCCAGAGTGGTGTTTGGCGATAAGTACTACGCATTGTTAGAGGAAATAGGCTTTAACACTACACAAGCCGCTGATAGACGATATAGAGAAAAAGAGATGGACAAAATCACCGCTGATATAGCCGCAGCCGCAGCTAGGGCCAAGGCTAGAGATAAGGCTAAAGCAATGAAGTGGGCAGCGGTTTCTGGTGGAGTAACTAAAATAATAGAATACAAAGCCGACCAAGAGGATTAAGATGCCTAAATCAAATACTCTAGCAGCTCTAAACGCCATGAAGAATCAGGTACCTGGGTTGCATCAAAAGGCCTACCAACAGCGCCAGGCTGCAGCCGACATCGGACTACAGCAGGCTCTAGGCAAACCCGGGAAAAAAGATGCCGGGGCTTTGGCAGCGACGCACGCTGCTCAGTCTGGTCAAGCTCTGGTGGCTCAGCGACAGCAAGCTGCCCAACAGGCCCAGCAGCTCAGAACAGCTGCCTTGCAACAGAAGCAACAGATAGGTCAGCAAGCCCTTCAGCAGAAGCAGCTGGCGCAGCGAGCTCGTCTGGAGAAGCAGAAACTCCAGCAAGATACCACTATCCGTGAAAAGACTCTAGCCTCGCGCAAAACCGTGCTGGACTCAGACCTTGCCGCAGCGGCGAGGCTGCAGAGACTTGGCATAGAGATGGATACCAATCTCCAAATAGCTACTCTGAAGCAGCGCCAAGACCTACAACGGCTGGGCCACGATGTGAAGTTCCAGCTGCTAGACTCACGCATTATGTTTGAGCGCGATAATCACGAGCGCTTAACTATGACACAACCCAGACAACTGGCTGATTATATTGCAGCCACTGCAATAGACAACGCTGACTTCAACCGCAAAATGGCCGAGGTAGAGCAGCTACACAAACTAAAAGCCTATATGATAGAGCGGGACTCAGCCGCGCTGGGTAGGGTTCTAACTCGTGGATATATAGAAACCCAGGGTGATTTAGACCACGAACACGCGAAAGAACTGACATATTTTAGACGAGACGCTGCCCAAGAAATTGCCAAAGCTGCCTCAGATGCGGCGGCTAGGGCTGCTATGTTCCAAGCTTTCGGCACTGTAGTAGGAACCGTAGGAGGAGCGTGGGCTGGAGCAGTTTGGGGTGGGTCTGGTGGAGCGGTATATGGGGGGGCTGCCGGTGCAGCTGCCGGTGGAACTGCTGGCGAAGGTGCGGCGTATTTGTAAAGGAGAGATATAATGGGATTTTTTGATTATTTTTCAGATAAGCCTGAAAAGAAACAAACAATACAAGAAAGAATAGCGCAATCTAGAGGTCACGATACATCAGCTTCGCGGCCCTATACCGAAAAACAGCACAAGCAAGAAAGGGCCAAGCGGATTAGAGCAAATATCGCCCGCAAAAAAGCCTCGGAACAAACAGCGCCCGTTGTCGAAGAGCCGGCTGTCGAAAAACCACCCACCCCCCCGGCACCTTCCATTTCAACAAGCGGAGATACTGGTAAGTCTAGCAAGAACAAAAAAAAAGAAGCGGTTAAGACTGCTTTAGCCGCTGACCAAAAAGTAAAGTCATACTACGAAACTATGATAAATAAAATCAGAGACGAGTGGGATAAGAAAGAAGATCGGGTGCGTAAATACCAGCTGATCGCTGGGCTGGTGTCTGCTGTAGCTAAATTCGGTGCAGCTTACCAGACCCTTCACGATCCCGATAGTGCTGTAGACGTGTCTTCAATTAAGTTCGACCCCACGCCATTTGAGAAGCAATTAGACAGACTTGCAGCTGGTCGAAAGGGTGCTATAGAAAATTTTACCAAGTGGGATGCAACTCGGATAAGCCGTGGTGGAGACTCTGGAGTACAAAAACGACACGATGAACGAATGGCCCAAAAAAAGATTGAAAGAGAAGATAGAGCAAAGCGACTAGACAAACGACTGAATATGAGAGAAAAAGCTCTTAAACAAAACGCCGATCAATTCGAAGCTAAGCACAAACTACAAACAGATAAATATAAGCGAATAAGCCCAAAAGAGCGAGAAAAGCTTCTTGGGTTTGAAAACAATTTAGTTGCATTAGATCATCTTGAATCCCTCCAATCTGGATTAATTACTGGACGAATACCGGCTGCTATAACTAAAATGGCTGAGGCTTTGGGCATTGAATCCACAGACACTGCAGTGCTTAAACAAGCTATTTTTACTCAAGTGTCTCAAACGATTAGACTATACTCTGGTCTGGCATCTTCTGAGGCTGAGATGAAACGAATAGCAAAAACACTTCCTTCGTTTGATTTAAGGACTGATGTGTTTTTAGCAAAACTCAACGAATCTCGAAGAAGGCTAAGAGTCGTATACCAAGCTGAATTAGCATCCCTTGATAAGGTAGGAAAAGATACTTCAGCTTGGCGAACGGCCTATAAAACGCCCCAAGAAAAAAGCAAAAAATTTACTGAAATGACCGACAAAGAACTAAAAGCTGCGTTAACTGCTAAAAAAGCGGGGAAGTAAGTAATGGCCACTCGTGAAGAAATGATAAAAGAGCTTGAAGATATAGAAGAGCAAAAGGAAATGCAGGCAGAATTAGACAGACGCCGCGCTACAGCAGACCCTATTGAACAACGGGGGCTTCCTGGTGTAAAAGGTGCGTGGACTAGATTTAAGTTAAAGAACATAATAGGGGATGAGCCTGATCTACAGGTGCGAGCTTTACAAGAGTCTGGACTAGAGGCCAAAAAAGCTCCTAACGGTCAAATTGCTTGGAGGAAGCCCGGTGACAAAGCGTGGGGAGTGCTAGATCCAAATGAGACAGAGTGGCAAGATATCAGTGATGTGGTTAAGGAAGGCCTAGAGTCTTTGTTTACTGGAGCTGCGGCGACGGCTGCTGGAACAGCTGCTGGAGTGGCGGCATCTCCGTCTGTTATTGCAGCCCCTGTTGCTGCTATTGGTGCTGGTACTGCCGCTGGTGCTGGAGCTGGAGCGTTGTTTGAAGGTGCCCGTCAGTGGTTGGGCGAGCAAATGGGACTGCGTAAAGAATCAGAGGGGGACTTAGGTAAGGTAGGGGAAGCTGCAACTTATGGGGCTATTGGTGGACTAGTTCCCGGAGGCCAAGTAACCGCAAAAACACTCACACCTGCTATTAAGAGAGGTGGTAAGATAGCGGCTTCTAAGGCCATTGGGCCCTCTTCACAACAAATCAAACTAATGGGATTTGAAACGCTAGAAGAAATGGGTGCTGTAGCCAGAGATGCAAAATTAACAAAGATTATTTCAACATCTAGAGGTAACTTCGATAAAGTTAAGAGTAAAATAGATGAGCTAGGATATTCACTTGAGCGGCAATATGATGAATTAGATGAGTGGTTTTTAAAATCGGGTAGAATCCCTCTAAAAGAAAAACAACTTGTCAAAAAATTTAGAACACCACTCAAAGAGAAAGAGTTCGAAAGTGCAGCAGCTGTAAAAGATTTTAACGCAATAGTAAAACGAATGTTTAAGTCTGCTAAAGCCAAGCCGGTTGGGAATAAATTAATGTCTAAAAGGCGCAGAGCAGCTGAATTAGCAGAGAAAGGGTTTGATCCAGAACGAGATTTTACTCCTTCTACCCTGTGGAGACTAGCTAGAGCATTGCAAAAAAGAGCTGGCACATACACTAGTAATGGGGGACTAACTGCTACTCCAGATCAACTAACCAAAGCTAAACAAATGTATAAGATGGCTAGATCTATAAGAAAAGATTTAGCCAAGATAGCTCAAGATGCCGGAATGAAAAACCTAAAGTCAGATTCTGCTACATACTTCCATTTTAGAAATATCAAAAATGCCCTAAACGACAAAACGGCTGCAGGGTACACACACAGTGCTGGCCTAAGCGCTCTACCAATGACAGAGAAGTTTAAATATTTTTGGGATGTACTAAATAAACTAGGGGGCAAAGTTGGTAAAATTACAGAGAACATTGAGAGCTATGTAAAAAAAGTTCCTAAAGCAGTTCGCACAGGTACTGAGGTAGCTGCTGCTGGACTACCTCCGCTTGCTGCAAGAATAGCTGAACATGGAGACTAAGGTGCCGGGCCGGGTCTCTCAACCACAGGAGAACACATGGAAACGATAATCAAAACCATAATCAAATTACTGATGAGTTTAGCCACCGAGGAAATCTTTAAGGCTGTATTCTTGCTTTTAGCTGAGGAAGCCGCCAACTCTACTAAAACAGATTTCGATAACAAACTAATAGCGAGGATTACCGCTGTGTTGAGGAGGGGCTAATGACTCAGAAATCTAAAAGTATTGAGAACATTCTAGAGTTTTTGGAATCTGATTCGCCAGCACCTAAGAAGAAAAAGAAGAAAAAGAAGCCACCTCCGTATGACCCCGATTTCCCCGCATCGTCCACCAACGCACCTATGTCTAAGACCCCCGGTCTATTCGGATAAGTTCAGCTCCTAGTGCTTCTACTTTTTTCTGTAGGCGTATTAGCTCTTCAGTGAGAGCTGCCACTTTATAGACCAGGTGTTGGTAGGCTTTGTCTTGTGGAGACCTGATTGTTCTAGGAACAGTCTTGGTACGTAGGGGTACTACCTTACTCACCGGTGGCCTCATTAATCTTAGCAGCAACAACCCTAGTGGCCTCAGCATCCTCTTCCTGTCTCTTGTCTCTAAGCTGCTTAATTACTTCTAGGGTTTCACGGAAACCGTTGGCCTTGCCCAGGAGCACCGAGGAATTTGATAGCGCCTCAGCAGCTTGGTTCTGGGCTGATGTAGCTATTCCCGCCAATCTGGTTGCTTCTGCTGTGGCATCTTGGATACCCTTCTCTAATGCTGTGATCAGTTCTTCGTACATTCTTTATCCTCCTCTATTAGTGTTTCAGACCACTCTAATTTGGTCCAACCTGGGTGTACTACAGCTTCTGTGCGTAGTGTACTAGATATAACCCCATCCTCCCTAGCCCATAACCACTTTTTGACCTTGGGCGGGGGCGGCTCGTACAAGACCCAATTGACACCATCAGAATTCCATGAGTCCTGCTCTGATTCATTTAATCCCTTCCAACCAAAGCAAGCCGAATAATATGGTGTAAAAAAAGAATCTTCATTCCAATTTATATGCCGAACCCGCACCTTCCCCGGCACCTTCCCCTTCATCAACTCTGTGATACTACTCATGAAAAACTCTCTATTAATAACTTAACGATATGATCGTACTCGCCTAAATCTACGTCTTCTCTCGGCGTAATCGACAACACAATCTCTCCTGAATCGGCTGGGTCAATCCACGTTGGCGCACTAATGTCAGCCACACTATACAACTTAGGGTTAACCTTAATAGCCAACAGCCTGTCAAGTGGTCGTACCCAAGTTGTGAGCGTAACGGTCTGCCTGCGCCCTTTCTCCAAAAGCATCTTATCAGCAGTCAGCAAGAAGATCCCGTTGTGATTGCCGTCTACGTGGAAATCAGGGTCCTCTGTGTAATCCGTACCCAGCTGCTTAATCCCTCCTGTGCCGTTTTCGCCGCCCCTGAACTGGATTTTGCGGGCTGCTACATGTGCTACACTTGCTTTAACTACAAACATTTTACCTCCTTTTATTTTTGAGTTTCTTTTAGATCACGCCTAGAGCGTTTAACCTCTTCGTAGTTCTTGCTACTTGGATCCCTCTTGACAATAGCCTTGGTCTTGGCCAATTCTTTACGCGCCTCTTGGATGGTTCTAAGCCCGTTGAACCTACCACTAGCCGCACAATCTGGGATAGACGCAGAACATTTGCTGGTAGATACAGACAGTGGGAAGCCGCTCCACGCACGATCAGCGAGATCTCCACACAGCGGGCACTCTTGCGGATCATTCCTTGACTCCTTGTCTACTACCTGAATTGTCTGAGCGCCGCAGCCTCGACACACCACATCAATACTAATCATCTGGTCGACCCACCATAGCTTGGAGCAAGGTGCCGCCAGGCAAGGAGATCAGGTTGCCGTGTGGTTGGTACCCTAAGTCCAGCAGCTCTTGGACCTTGCCCTCTAGGATGTCAGGCTTGGTGCCCTTAGCTACTTTGTACTTCAAAGCTTTCGGCTTCCAGCCCACGTCGTTAATCGTTAGTGGCTTGGCGTCTTTCTTTTTCATTCATCTAACTCCAGTTCAGTTCCAGGTATCTTAATCCAGCCCTCTTTGTCTATTTGGCCCTCTGCTATCATACAGGATCCTACTATTCCATTGGTCCGCACACACAGCCACTTTTTGACCTTGCGTATTGATGGTTCATATAGCTTCCAGATTGCAGGGCTGTTGCCAATTTGGGCGTGCTCCGACTTTTGATCTAATCCAAACCACAAATCGCGACAGCGAAAATATGGCCTAATATAGGCGTCTGGGATCCAGCCTTCGGTAGTTACCTTGACAGAGCCCGGCACCTTCCCCCTCATTAATTCTTCGATAGTCTTCATTTTTTGTACTTCCTTAACCATTTACGAATATAACTCATACTTACCGGAGCATAGTTGTTTGCGTCTACACCAACATCAAACTGACGATCTAGGGATCTTTCACTGATTCCGCCGTTGGGCGAGTGTATATGTCCGTGTAGGTGGAATTGCCCAACATCCTCTGTAACGAATGGTTTATTTTTTAGTCTGTGTTCTCCGTACCAGTTATCGGTAGAGCGCTGCGCCATCTTGGTGCAGTCTTCGCGCCACACTCCTAGTAGTGGACAATGGGTCATAGTAACCTTGTAACCCTCAATATACATTGTAATTCCATGCACTACAGCATCAAATCCACTTTCGTACATTCCATAGGGTCCTTTGTCGTGGTTCCCTAATGTTAATATTTTAGTACCATGCAGGCGGTCTATAATAGGCCTGAGCTTAGTAGAAGAATATAGCCCCATATCACCCAAGAAATATCCCACTCCATCGGTGGGTACTACGTTATTATAATTTTTAATTAGTTGCTCATGCATATGATCAATAGTCTTAAACGGTCGATTGCAAAACTCAAGTATATTAGTATGATATATGTGCCAATCTGATGTAAAAAATATTGGTTTGGTCATGTATAGTCTCCTGAACCGTATCCCCCTTTAGACACACCACGCACCCGAGCTTTTATATTGGCATCTATTTCTCTGTTACCCTTTGTTAAGGTCTCCCCACACTTCGAGCATTTTAGAGTTTCTAACTTATCATAGTCTGTATAGTCTAGCAAAAGAGTTTCAAGAGCACCGCACTTACATCGAAAATCATATAGTGGCATCGGTAGGATCCTTCCAGCTGATTCTAGTTCCCATAATAGTTACTAGTGTGCGTTTAGGAAAACCCCACTTCGACGATACTTTATATCTCTTTAAAGGGATCATATGAGTCAATGTATATCCCAAAGCTTCTAATTGTATACTAGTCTGTGGGTGTTTAATTACCTCAAGAATGTCCAAATTATCCTCAGCATTAGATTTTATGGAGATTAGTATTGACTCTAGTTCACATTCTTGTGGGGTTTTGTATCGGGCTCTTGCTTCGCTTGCTTTCATCTTAAGGTTCCTTCACTATAGCTAAAACTGCAACAGGATTATCCCAACTTACTTTGTAGGTCATATAGTCGAGCCTCCGCCACCACCAATGCCCCTTGTACTGCGGGATTTCCTCTATCTCAAACCCTCTTGCTCGTAACCCATCTATAGTTTTTTTCTCTGCTCTAAATGGACGATCTGCTCTGGTGGCTCCTAACTCAGCCAACCACTTAATGCCGTTTAGTATCCGATCAAGTTCCTGATCTTTAGCTATTTTAAGCGCATCTGATGCTTTCATGTCATCCTCTGTAAATTTTGCCTCTATAGGCTGTGGTATAATTAATAATATGATGCGTATTAATAAAAAAGGTACCATCCTCCAATATATCAGCTGTTCCAAATGCTGTTTGCCACTGAGCGTGATTCTTTAGATAACCAAATACTTGGTGAGTCTTGTCGCCCATCCACCCCAAGCTGCAGGCCAAAAACTCATCGCCATTTAGGAATACTTTGCGGTCCTGCTGCACTCGATGATTGTGAGCATACACCACAGAACATCCAGCCTTGGTTACTGTAGCGTGTGCTGCGTGAATTCCTCCGCCAATTGGCTCGTGTCTGGCAAATAGTTTGCTGCCCATTACTCGGTACTTCTGATCGACCGAGTAATGGACATACTCATATCCTAACTTATCTAAGCATAGAAGTCCAGGGACATCTATTAAACCGAATAATTCAGGACACTTGTCACACACATATCTAGTTAGTCGATGCTCGTGATTGCCACAGATAAACACACGTTTAGCGTCGGGGAATAACTCAGCTAACTGTTCTAGTAATTGTCGCACTAGGTTGATTTCTTTGACCAAGATTGTGGAGAACTCTGGATGTTTGCCGTAGGAGCTAACTGCGTAGAAATCGCCAAAATCTCCTAATATTACAATCTCTTTGAGGTCTGGGATGTCTTTAGCTACCTCTAGCATGGTACTGTACGACCGCTGGCAATAATATGGTGCATGCACGTCTGGGATCAGTAGCGCCGTGCCCCGCTTGGCCGCAGTGCCTGGGGTGTGCGTGCGCGGTTTATAGATCAGGTACTCAGGCAGCGGGTCTTCAATTCGCACCAATGACGGAGGTGGCAGGTCTTCTTCCTCTTCCTCGGCCTCAGCTTCTTGTAGTGAAGCAATTAAGTAGCGTTGGATTCCTTTGCGTAGGGCGTCGTGGTTTTTACGCTCACCATATTCTTTCTCAAACTCGTCTTCGATTGCGGCCCAACTGTAGCCTGTATCTCGGAGAGCTTGGATAAAAACAGCAATCTCTTGGGTATATGTAAAGGTCATGATAATCCCATTAGTCGTTTAAAAGCTTCCCGCGCTTGCTGGAGGACGACACCATTGCCGCAGGCTTTAATTCTGTCCACCTCAACGCTTCTTTGAAATACTGAGGAAACAGCTCCCCGTGCTGTACACAACCACCGCCCGGCAATTGTGTGGACCTATTATAAAAATCTAAAAACGATTTGTCAATGATTATTGTTTCTCCATAATCACTAGGAGTGCGGCAAATTCTACCCGAGGTTTGCACTACCGACCGGATTGTCTCCAGCACATAGACCAGAGGACTTACGCTTATGAGATGCTTGTTCACTGGATCCGATAATGACGGAAACACAATCTTAGCTATCACCTGCCAAGTATAGTCAGCTCCCACTAAATCGATGCCCTCGTTCATCCCACAGGCCATTAGGATTTTGTTGTTCTTGCTGGCCAAAAACTTGTTATAGGTAGCCTCTCGGGTAGCCTCGGTATGCCAGAGAAATCGCCGGGATTTGAGATGCCGGCGAAATAGCGGAGCCAGCCCATAGGTCAAATGCACTACTCCTTTGCCGGGACGCTCGGCTGCTAGCTCCCTGATCTTATTGCACAACAATGGCGTGCTGTAGGCTCGGTTCTGGAATGACATGCGAGCTACGAGAAGGCACCTTACAGGCCGTTGTTCGGCAGGTATAGGAGACCCACACTTAACGTGTTTGACGCGCTTACGGGTAATCCCTAGGCGTTTAATATCTGTGTCGTACATTGTGGCTGACATCAAGATAATTTTTTTGACCTTACCATCTGGCCACATCTTGTGCGGCACGGTCTCCATTGACAGCGGTTTGACTTGGATGCATTCGTGGACTTGGCGGCTTCGTCCGTAAGGTTGCTTAAGTATAGAGATATGAAACAGTTCTAGTGGTTTGAGTAGCCCACTCAGAATCATTTTGTACTTGCTCAGCGTGCGGCGAGTGTCGAGAATATGAGTCTTGGCTGTGGCTGTAACACCATCAAGAGTTGGGTACAGCCCCCACAACCTCCGCGACTCTGCCTTTAGGTCGGCAATCTCCAACTCAAGCCACACGATGATGTCGTCTTTAGTGTGGGTTTCAAACAAATGTTTAGTCTTATGTTTCCAGATATATAGGGTGTACATGTCTGATAGCATCGGCACTAAGTTGTGGGCTTCGTCGATGATTAGTACGTCCTTATAGTCAGCTCTGACCATGCCGCCAAATAGGTGAGAGTGAAAGTTAAATACAGCTTGGGGCGCGTCTTTGATTGCCGCTATTGCCTCCTTGTATTGGCACTCGCCGCAGCAATAACCTTCGGTAACCTCAAAATACTCCTGACAGGTATCGTATTGACCCGACTGACATTTATACTTAGACTTGCCCTTGAGCGACGGCACCTCCGGAAAGTCACGCTGCATTTGATCCTGTAGTGTGGCTCTTGGTGTAAGTGTGGCTACGGTCTCATTTGCCGAGTTGCGCCAATTGGCAATAGTTTTTGCTATCAGTGACTTGCCCGATGCTGGGGGTGCTTCAATGTTGTGCACGTCGTACTCATCCCAGTCTGCTTCCACTTCTGTTAAAATCTGGCGCTGTACTGGCCGCAGGGTATAGCCCGCAGGAATGTGCTGAAAAATACTCACCTAAAAAACCGCCGCTTGATGTACAAAGTCATAAGCACCACACTCCAGCCTGCCGTGCTAACTCCAGTGAGGATTAACAACCCCCCAGTTAGAGTAAACATAGTGTCAATATCCATTTCAGCTCCCAAAGGTCCATGCTATACCTAATAGTATAGGTATGCTGATTACTGTCCAACCTACTATATCAACTATTAAATCCATCATATAACCCATCTCTGCTCGGCCAACGCCTCAAGAGCCACCGGACACACTTCAGCAACCCGCACTGCCTTTAACATTTTTGTAGCCACTTCGCGAATTTCTGGCTGAGCGTGTGGCGATAGCCGCAGCCGCAAATAGTTAGCCCAAGATCTAAGATTCATGATAGTTGTACGCTCTACCATATTAGCCTGAGGTAGCACACCGCGCACAATCTCTCGACATCGCTTGTACTCTGCGTTACTGATACTTCCTCGCTTTAGCTCACACTTTAGGTCATTCATCGCCACATTATACTGAAGGTTAGAATGATGCAGTGTTCCTTCTAGTTTTATTTTAGTTCCTAGCAAACCCGCTCTGTATAATATGTCTGTTACATCTTTGGGGATGGGGTAGGGTTTGTTAGGTAAGGTTCTGTACCTACCACTAAGTCCATTGTGGCTGGCTATTCTATGAGTCATATGTTGGCGGTCTATGAACAGCGGCATTTGAATCCAAAACCTAAACACCACAGATTCAAATGGCACAGAGTGGCCTTCGGTGGCCAGCCGTTGTATCAGTTCAACTATTGCGCCAGCGTCCTCGTATTTAATATCCCGCACTGGTTTGGTATACGAGCTGGTCCAGGCGGCATTGGCAATTGCTGCATCGCTACCCATCCACTCTTGTAACTCTACTTCAATCATTACATCCTCTTATTAAGAAATTCTCGTTTTAGATCATTAAACACTACCCCATAAAATCTATTATCATAGCTCCACAGGTCACTGCTAATAGATGAATTATAGACGTTCAATACTCCATCTGTATTATAATGAATCTCTACCTTATTGTCGGTAAAAATAACTTTACATCCTTGTTCCAGCAAAGTAAATAATCCCTCTACTAATTTTCTGTCTTCATATGTGGCATTCATTCCAACTCCTTTGCTACTGCTAGTATAGTTTCTGCCATCGCGTAGGCATCTGTATCATCATCCTTGTAGTGCTCCGGCCCGGCTACTGCCTTCCACGCTGGGATTGGAACCTCTAGTAAAATCGGTGCGTTAACCGACCCAACCACTGCTCCTACAGCCCACTTCAAATAGATATGTGCTCTGGTTCCTCTGATCTTTTCGATTGCCAACACATCATAGTCAAAATCATCTTGCAAAGTTAGCACCAAAGATTGAAGCCGTTGCTTTATCTCTCCTTCTGGCACCTCTATCACACCCTGCCCAGTTATTTTTCCTTTTTTTGTTGTAGCATACCCCAATCGGTGGCTACCTGGATCTATCACCAGTACGTTACCCTTTAGGATATTTGTACGAACAGCATTTACTGCTTTTCGAAACCTCTCCATTTGCTTGCCCAGTGGCCACTCAATCATCACAAAGTCCCATCACAAATTTGTTTATGTTTTTTGTACGCCACCCAAGCGGTTAGTCCTTGAGTAACGTATACTGTTTTGGCGCAAGCTGTATTCACTACAGGGTCGAACAGATTCCCAGTGCAGATCTTTCCCCAAAATCCCTTGTTTATTTGAAACAACCCTATATCTTTGCTGCCGTTTTTGTTTATATGCACCTCTCCAGAATCAAACCCTGACTCATACTTTGCTATGCACCTCATCGTGCCCCAGACTTCCATAGGGAATCCAGCATTTTGAATCAACTCGTTCACCTGCCAAGGCGCAAGTATCACAGTAAATAAAAATAAGTTTAGCATTTAACTTCCTCTACTCCATAGAAAGGGAAATATTCCCCAGTATTTTTTATTACTACACATATAAAATCATCCCCATACTTTTGTCGTACTTCTTTTTGAAATTTTTTTGATAATATATTCACAGGCATAATTGCCATTTCCCATTTATACCCCTGTTTTACTGGGAATCCTTTGGATCTAATTTGGCGCTTTTGCTGCTTACTCCTAGTATCCATACACATTTTCCAGTAATTTGGTTAGCTTCCACTCATCTTTAGGCGGGTGACAGTTTGTCTGGTTCCACTGAAATAAAAGGTGCCGGGTCCTGTCGGCTTCCACGCCAGCGCTCAACGCTGCCTTACAAATCTTATAAGCATGAATATGTCTATTTGACCTAACTCGAAATTCCAGTAACTTACCCAAAAATCTGTAGTAGCCTTCCTCTCCTTCGCCGGGATCCACAGTTACTGATATTTGAGGCTGCAGCGGAATCTCTAAGTCATTGCCGGCGTTGTTCTCTAATAATTTTTTGCGCTGTCCAGGATATTTGAAGTGGTAGGTGCCGGGCAATCTGTACAGGCCAGCGTGTGTGTAGATTGCTAGGTCAGCCTTGGGTGCGTGCTTAGCCATCCATTGTCGCTGAGAATATGGCACACCCACTCCCAACATGGGCTTGAGGCCTACGTGATAGTGAATGCTCCTGCCTCCAGAATGCCACTTAGTAAATCCCACCCCCTGGTCGCGTAGTAGGGCCCCGAACTCCTCGGCGGCACCTTCCTCATTATCATAATCAGTGAATAAGCAATCAGAATATACCGAACATTGGGCCAAGCCCTTGGTAGACCGTTGTTCGCGTATCTTGGCAGCTGTTGCTGCCGGAAATGCATAGACACTAGTGAAGCCAGTGTGCTCCCATCGCTCCTTGGCCGGCACTAGGTGAAGTGGTCCTCTACGCCGCACGGCTGGTCTAATTTCTACTACTAAATCATGCTTTTCTGTAAGCATTACTCCTCCAGAAAGTCTGCTAGGGTTTCACCAGTTTTTATAGCGCCGCTAATCTTAACAGTCCAGCCAAGGGCTTTATTCAGTAGATCGTAAGCGTCTGTGAATACAGCTATAGCCGCGTCTTCGTGGTCTGCTGACACCTGCCACACAGTTGAGTCATGTAGGTCTACGTGAAATGGTCTCATTGGTACTTTGCGCTCTTTACGTAACTTGTTAATTATACACAATAACTCTAACTCTACGTCGTGTCCAGTAGACTGGACAAACCGATTTAGTAAGTCCTTGGCCTTTTCTGGAGCCACGCCCAGTGGTCTATTACGTCCATTTAATATCCACCCAGGCCTCCCATCTATGGTATTTGGCAAACTTCTGCCGTCTTCTTGCTGCACCCACTCTACCTTGGCCCAGCCGCCATTATCTCGCCATTGAGATCGTAGACCACTAGAGAACTCTACAGTACCTGGAAAAGCTTCGTCAATATTTTTTAGAATTGCTTTGCATATCGGGATAGATAGGCCTGTACCAGCACTCATTGTGGTCGCACCAAGGCCATAAGACCACCCAAGGTATACAGGTTTGATCTCATCACGTTCTGCGCGACAATGTCGCTTAGCTGCTTTGATGCTGTCTAGTGTGGGGTTTCGATAGTCGAACCACTTACTTATCACCGGTCCCCATTTATCTGTTTGGGAGCCAACATGTAGATACACATCAGTGGGCCTGGCTCCAGGACCGTATAGTCCCATTAGGCCAGGGTCTCGGGAAAAGTGCGCTAGTACGTGAGGCTCCAGGGCAGATATGTCTGTATATACAAGCACATGGCCGGAGTCAGCTATGAGTAATTTCATAAACTCCACGTTTTTCGGCATCTGCATGATGGAAAATTTACGATTGCTCAAAAGTAAGGCCACCCCGGCCAAGGCTCAAACTCCACATCATCGTCGTCTGGTGTGGTGGTAGGTGCCGGGGGAGTGGCGGCTGGCTGTGGATATGTCTCTGGACAGCCGTGATCGTGGCCTTCTCCTCTATACAGTTGATTTATGTCGCAGTTACACTTGGCCATACAACTCCTCCATTTCTTCACACCATATAGTTATGGAATCAATTTCCTCTTCATTTACATAAAAGACTGGGAAATAATTTCTTTTCGTGAACTTCCACGCCTCGATTAGATCACAATTACACTCAATCATCTCTACCTCCGCTTAGTCTACCGGTTACAGTTCCGTGTACTTTTACTAGTGGGTATAGCCGACCTAATTCCTGAACTTCTCGCAACGAAACCAAGAACTTGCGCCTATCTCTTAACTCCCTATAATCTTTCAGCAGGACCCCAAGGTCCCCAAAATGCACAAACGATTTAGCCCCTACAGAGGGCGCACCTCCTTCAGTGACAATAGGTGTAGTATACCCCAGCTTGTCAATCAACAACCAAGTCATGTCCTTTATGCTATCGACGTTGAAATCTTGGCGTAATTTGGCCGCTTCGACCTTAGCTTGGGCTTTTTCCCACCTAACAAACACTTTGCCCGTCTTCTCTGACTTGTGTGGAATGTTTGCGACTTTCTCCTCTAATGCAGCCACAACAAACTGTTGATATGTATCAATTTGTGGGGCCACTAAAGGGTGTGTCAAAAATTCCTGGCGCTTGGTCTCAATATCATCACATAGAGCGGCGTCCAGGGAGTCTAACTTAGGCATATCTACTTCCATGCCCAACAGTTGCTGTTCGATAAGCAATGTTATTAGATTCCCAAATTGCGTCCTATGGAACTCAAAGACCGACCGAATCCACCCATTGTTTTCACATATTTTTTTGAAATATTTGTATAGTTGCCAAGTTGCCGCAGCGTCCAGACTATTATAGGGGCCAAGGATCTCCCACGGAGCTTTTGCCATGTCTGCAACCTTCAGTTTGTTGCAACTAAGCCAGTTATGAAGGTTTTCTTCGTTTGATGCCGGCCATCCCAACACATCTGTCATTGCTACCTTAAGTCCCCAACGTTGTGATCTCCAGCCCTCCGTGGCCAAAAGCTTAAACATTACTAGAGTGCACATCTCCAGGCCCGGCACCTTACCGGTCAGACATTGCAACCAAGCCCCGTCGAACACAAAATTGTGAGCAATTAGCCTTTGTTGTACTAGCCAGTCAAGTAAATAACTATACTCTTGACTGGTTAGGGCTTCTAAATCAATCGCCACGCAACCAGCATCATTAGCCAATGCTACAGATCGTACTCGACCGGGAGCTGGATCCAAGCCATGGGTCTCAAAGTCAAACGCTACTGGTTGCGCCTCAAATGCAGTAAGGTCGGGCACACAGCTTAAAACCTCATAGGGTGGAGGCTTTAGTGACTGCTTCCGTATTATGGCGTACCCAAACATTACTGACCTCAGCCTGTGTGAATCACTTCATTATCCCATAAGACTCAATAGCTCCAGTGGCTACGAACCAAGTGGGATTAGTCAAAGCTTCAGCTTGCTTCCATTCTTTTGTCGTGAAATTTCCTGTTTCATAGACAATTGAAGGGTCCTCCAACTCAACACAAATTTCATTTACTCCCACCAACTTACCGGTGTAGATGTAACGACAGCAAAAAATCGTTACCCTTTCACCAATCAAACTCATCATTCCAGCATCTTCTTTGTCAACATTAACTAATTTTTTCATTTTCATACTCCTTTGGTTATGGTAAATGAACTTAATTGTCCATTAATTCCTGGATTATTTTAGCGTTCACCTCGGCTACAGCATCGTCTTTTGGCGCTAGAAATTTATCTATTTCGTTCCTCTGTGGCCATAGTCTGTTAGCTTTGGCGGCCTCTCTGGCGTGCACGTGGCCGGGAAAGCTATTTTCTGCCCCTCCATCCAAAACATAAGGTTCTTTGGTTGTTGAGTCTATTAAAACAAACGCCCCCTCTTCTCCTCCTATAATATACCCCCTTTTCTCTAGTCGTACTTCCGCTTGAACAACAAGCCCAACTAACCCTTTTAGTACTGTTGGGGTATCGCTTACTCTTCCTGTGTGGCTAGTAAAAAACTCAAACCTAAGCACTCCGTCATTAGGCACCAAGGAAACTGCTAAACTCTTATATTTATAAGAGAATCCACCAGTTCTATTAAATAAAAATATAGAATCTCTAAGACTTTGCCCCTCTTCGTTAACCCAATTACATTCCAGATATCTTAAATCACCGGATGTTTTTGCTATTAGGCTTTCTAGTTTTACTTCGTGTATCCCTACACTTAGGGATTTTCCTCCATATAACTCTTGATTTTTGTTGTCTTGCTCTGGATTACTCCACGAACTCCAATTTTCGTCAGCCATGCTTATTCTCCAAATTATTAGATGTTACTGAGCCATCCCAGTTCATTTTTTCTTGTTAAAAGACACATTAGATTTGCCGGTGGCGGCACTGCCGTCCTCGTCTGTTTCTGCCGCTACCCCTGCCATGGCCGATAGAGCATACCGACGAGCGTAAGTAATTCCAGATCCAATAGACTGAGCCGAAAAATCTTTAGTTGTAACCTCAACCTCCGAGGATATCCACTGTCCCGATGAGTGAAATATTATGGTTTTACATAACACAGCCTTACGTTTCCAATTCATAGAAGGAAATTGGGTAAAACTCAATCCATTTGGCGCAAATACTTCCCTTATGGCATCAATTACAGCGGGAAGATCCGCGTACCAATAAGAGTAAGTACCGACATTAACTTTAATGGTTTTGCGTGGGTGAGCAAAAGATCCTTGGGCCTTAGCCAACGCTGCCGCTAACTTGTCGATTTCTTCCGACTTATAAGGATCCTTTATATCACTAATAATCTCTGACTCTGTTTCTTCCATTTTTAACCCCCCTTAGCTTAATTGTTGTAATACAGTGTAAACATTGACATGTAATTCTCCTGAAGTGTGTAACACCAAATCGAATTTACTGGCTTTTACGTACTCGTCTAGTCCGACCTCTGACGGATGCTTTGTATCATCCCGCCAAAAAGGACAGCGTGCTTTTCTGACAGTTTCTGAGCACTCTAATCTTACCATTAATGCTCCAGCTTCGGCTAATAAATCAAATTCGTCTTCAAACCTTATATCATCTATAATCAAAGTCTCATCTTGTTCGGGAGGTAGGTGCCGGGCCATTATGCTAGTCCATATGTTGGGGTCCTTGCCTCTGCCGTGCTCTGTGCCCAACCATTGCAGCAGTAGTCCGTCTTTTTTTGGTGTCTCCACGCCATAGCTATTGTATACAGCATTGACAGCATCATGCATTTCGTAAATCGGCTGAGCGAATTTTCTTATAGTAGACCTAGGTAAATGCATGTGAAGCCTTTCTGCTAGTCGGGATTTACCGCTCCCTTGTTTGCCTGATATTGCAATAATCATACCTTGCTCTCCTCACAAATTAATTTTACTTTGTCCATCCAAGAATCGTAATTATTTTCAAACACCTCACAAGCCTCGTAAAAATCACACCATTTGCACGGATCGTAATACAACCTATTGCACTCCAAATCATATGCTCCTAGCCTAACAAACAGTGTCTTGTTTTCCTTCATATATGGTATCAACTCATACCATTGATCAATTCCCTGCTCTGTGATCGGCGTTTTTACTTTGGTGCCGTCTTCCCGCACATAATACAATCTACCTTCTTCGAATTCAAGCAAAAACTCTTTCGTGAAAGGTTCTAGCGAATATTCTAGGCCTTTTTTCGGCTTACCAGTAGGGGTATGTGCTGATTTGGAATTTGACAACACCAACTTGTCAGCATATTTATTGAATCGTTTCGGCACTATAGACCTACCTCGATACGAATACACCAGCGTGAACGGGCACCCGGTCTTGAGCATATAATGAGCCGCTTGAATCAGGTTATCGGTTTTGGGCTTATCCTCACACCAAATTCTAGCTCCGGCTTTAACGGCATTTATGCCCTTTAGCTCAAATCCCACTATCGGCATCTCTCCTTTATATACCATTAGATCAGGCCGACCGGTTACATCTATATTGTAGGAAGTAGTCCACTTCACCGCACATTCTTCCTCTGATTTTAGCGTATATTCAGCATATTCGGGTTGAGCCAGCGCTAGTTCTAACTTAGCTATCCAGGCCGATTCATTGGCGTACCCAGCATCAAACCATACTTGACTTGTGTCGTCTGGTTCCACCTCAAGGCCTTCTAGCCGAGCCAGTGCTACCCGATGGCACTGGCCAAATACTATACTTTCTGTAGTTACACAGCCCGCTGTACCGCCTCTAAGGGTTCCGGCTTTCTTCGTTTCTTTTCTGGCGTGCTCTCTTCGTTCCGCTTGGATCCCTACACGGTACAGGCGTTTCCCTGTTAGGCTCGCTGGAGGTATGGTCGTCATGTGATTTCTCCAATTCCGCAAACATTTTAGCGGTTGTTTGTAAGCAATATTTTATGATGTCTTTTCCGCAACTAAAATCAAATGGAGCGTGCTTGTAAATAAAGGCCATTTCTGCTATTTCTTTTGGGCCTAAGTATACTCTAATGCTTCGGTTTTTTGCCACTATGTACCTCCTTAAATAAAGCTACTAAATCCTTATATTTTATAGTGGGCTCGGAATATGACCCATCTTCCCCAATCTCCCGCGACCATTCCATAGTATAATCGTCTGGCTGTTTATTTACCTCTTCAAATCGACGCACTATAACCTTTTGTCCGTGGAGTATTGTTTCGTATTGGTATAGTTCTTTTGGCATTAGATCCCTCCTGAACTATATTACTCCTCCCCTCTTTAGTGGTCAAGGCTTAAGTTTGGTTTTAATGTCTTTTGTTTTTAGTAACTTACAAAGTCTGGCCTCTATCTGCCGCACCCGTTCCGAAGTTATTTGCAAAGTTTCGGCTATTTCGCTTAGTGTTTTATCCATGTAGATTCTAGCTCTAAATATTACCACATCTTGGGCTTTGATTATTCCACGATTTAGCAAAGACTCGACCTTGCTGTCTATTTCGCCAATGGTCTCTTCTGTTAAATGGTCTGCTTCCGCTTTGCTCTCTGTTGCTAACGCTCCAGGGGCGGTATCGGCCAGCGAACATACCGGTACTTGTAATTTTTGGTGTCGAAATTCTCTGATCATACGCTCTCGAATATAATACACCGAGAATGTGCTAAATTTCCGGCCTCGATTGGGGTCATAACATACTGTAGCTTTCATCAAGCCGAGATTCCCCAACTGAATTAAATCCATTTGAGAGATTCCTTTGCCGTGGTAGTCTTTGGCGATATGCACCACAAGCCTTAGATTAGCCGACACCAAGGCATTCCGAGCTTCCTGATCAGGAAGCTTAGCTACTAAAGCATTGGTTTCCTGATCAGTCAGCATTGGTATTCTGCCGATTGCCTTGAGGTATCTGCTAATATTTTCCACTTCCTGAATCCTTTTTTATATCCTTTAATAACGCTAGTAACGCAACCTGGCTTTTTATAGTCTTTCCTTGCATATCTCCTACTCGTTTACTTACCCCAGTTGGTTCTGGTGGCAGTATGTTCTTAATATTACGAACTATTTTAGCCAACGCTTTTTCCATTTGCTCCTTTGGCATACCTACACCTAACCGCTTTCTACGTTCATCCATCATACAAATTACTTTACCCATTACACTAACTCCCATCCATTGTAAATTGCTACCTCACATCGTTCGCACCGTCTGTTACCCCTGTGAGCACTCTGAAACATGCCCCCACATCGTAAACATAATCTTTTGGCCGGGTCTAAGGGCGGCAAAGAACACCACTTTCGGACCTGCTCTACCTCTTTCGGGTCTTGCTTGGTCTCTACCTTTTTCATCGCTACTCGTTTTTTTCGCTTACTCAATTTCTCCCTCTCTGAATCCATTATAAGCTACTTTAAAACATCCTTCACATACTCGATTGCCAATGTGAGTGCTTTCAAACATCCGCCTACATTTTAAGCACTCTCTAAACGCCTCAACTTGGCGGGGTAGGGAAAACCATTGACGCACATTATCTATTTCTTTTCGGGTATGCTTGGTTATTGTCTTTTTTGAATTAGCCTTACGTTTATACATGGTTAGTTAGAGTCCTCCAAAATACTAATAAAGTATATACAGCCACTCCTATTAGGCTGCCAGATATCCCGCAAGCCCAGAAACCTAACGCAGCCACCAATAAATATTCGACCAAAGTCTCCATTAATATGCCCTTTCTGACAATATTCTTTTGTTGTATGCTGCCAACATACGCTGGGCAAGGTGAAATGCCTGACCATTGGGGTCTGGATGCCCCAAGTCTTCATATAATTCACTGCACCTCTTCCATAGTTCTTGAAAAGTCATTAGGCTCCCTCCTCTTTTAGCAATTGGCGCATCACATCTTCATAGGCTTCATTTGACGATTTGTACCACGCCCGCCACCGATGGCACTCTATTTGGGTGAGGTATAATTGATGTTCCAGAGATTCAATATCCTTCACCAAATCAAGTTGTCTGTTGTTTGCGTCCCGGAATTGTCGCGCCCATTCTTCAGCGCTAAGTATTGAGACAGACGGTTTAGTTTTGCTCATTAGTAACACTCCTTTAAGGTTTTTATGCAGCACGGTTGCGCATATTCTCTAAATTCTGGCGCCGCCGCTTCATGGTCGCATCCCTGACATACAAAATAATCCCACAATTCCCCTTCAAAGGCTACAGCCATATTACAGGCACTGTCCACCAAAAACACTAACCCAGTGTTTTCACTTAACTCTATTCTAGCGTCTGATTTTAATGCTGTGGTCCTGTCATAATGTTGCCACATTAGCAGCAATCTTGCGGCTTCTAAAAGCTCTCTGTGGCCAAATTTTTCCAAATCCTGTGTGTTCATTTATCACCTCCTACTTCCTTATCGGCCCATCGCCAAAAAACTTTAATCCTTTTAAAAGCGCTCTAGGTATGATACAATAATCTTGGTTATGCGGCAATACTGTCCCAACTAGCTGGGTTTGAAGGTGCCGGCCCAGTGGTCGAGGTTCTAGCTGCAGCCGGTAGTAGATCCACAACTATTGCATTTGAGGCATGATCCGTTACGGACAAGGGTCATAGCACCACAATCAGAGCACGGATCCCCCTCAAAACCCTTCATCCGTGCTTCTAAATAACGTGTAGTAAAATTATCGAACTCTGCTTCTCGGGTCTTGCTGCCACCTGGCCGAGCCGGGTGATCGATTTCCTCGGGTTTGACGTGAATTAAATCATCCCGTCCAAGATAGTTGAAAGCAAGATCACGAAAGATGAAATCAATGATCGAGGTAGCGCGTTTGATTTGGTCGTGGCCGACCACCATACCATTCGGTTCGAAACGTGTGAAAGTGAAGACTTCAACGAACTTTTCCAGGGGAACACCGTACTGTAGGCCAATACTGACAGCAATAGCAAAACTGTTCATTATACTGCGCAGCAGGGTGCCCTCTTTGTTGAGGTTAAGGAACAACTCGCCAATGGACCCATCCTGATACTCGCCGGTGCGCAGATAAATCGTCTGACCAGCGATCTTAACCTTCTGGGTATAGCCCCGCCGCCGTGTCGGCAAAGGTTTGCGCTGGCCGGCTTTTTGCACCTGTTGGGTCGCCATCATGGCAACTTTTTTGACCTTTTCTACCTGCGACTCGTCAGGTTCTTCAAAAACCGATATCCAGTCACAGTTTCCGGCGTTCAGGGGCTGAGAAAGCTTAGAACCATCGCGGTAGAGCGCGATGGCCTTCAACATACAGCGCCAGGATTCGAGATAGGCGTTCTGAATATCGTCGAGCGAGGCCTCCCGGGGCAGGTTGATGGTTTTGCTGATAGCGCCGGAAATAAACGGCTGTGCTGCTGCCATCATACTAATATGACCTGCAACCGGAATAAATCGCGTGCCATGGCGACCACATTTATTAGCACAATCAAAAACAGGCAAATGCTCTTCCCTGATATCGGCGCATCCTTCAAGGGTCATGGTGCCACATACCCAAATGTTGGCGGCATCGATATCTTTTTTGCTGAATCCAAGATGTCGTAAAATGTTGGTGTCTGGCCGATCCAGCAGTTCTTTGCTCAGCCCCAGAGTCTCGCGGCAAAATTTCTCGCCCAGGGCCCATTTATTAAAAGCAAAGGTGATATCAAATGCCTGCGGTAACTCCTCTCTGAGTGTCTTGAGAATCTCATCGGTGAAGCCTTTGGTCCTAAGACTTGCCTCGTTGATGGCAGGGCAACCATCAAGGGTTCCATGACCAACGCACCAGGTGATCATTCGGTCAATGGCGTCCTTGCTGTAACCCAGGTGTTTCAGAGCGGGGGGGATAGACTGATTGATGATCTTAAAATAGCCGCCTCCGGCCAGTTTTTTGAACTTCACCAGCGCAAAGTCCGGTTCAATGCCGGTGGTGTCACAATCCATTAAAAGACCGATGGTGCCGGTCGGGGCAATGGCAGTAACCTGTGCATTACGGTAACCGTGGCTGTGACCAAGTTCTAGCGCCTCATCCCAGACTACCCGCGAAGTCCTGAGTAGATCTTTAGGCGTTAGAAGGGGATCGATAGGCTCGGGTTTGACGGTCAGCCCTTCATACTGGCCGTCGCCGGTGGCCGCCCGCTGGTGGTTACGCAACACCCGCAGCATGTCGTCCTTGTTTTTTTGGTAGTTGGGGAAGCTGCCCAGCTCAGCGGCCATTTCGGCACTGGTACGGTAGGATTCGCCGCACATGATCGAGGTTATGGCACCGGTAATGGCAACTGCTTTCGGAGAACCATAGCGCAGTCCCATTCGCATCAGCACAGCACCGATATTGGCATAGCCCAATCCAAGTGTGCGAAAATCCCAACTTCTGCGGGCGATTTCCTGACTGGGAAACTGCGCCATTTGCACCGATATGTCGAGGATGGTCGTCCAAATGCGGCAGGCATGGCGGTAGCCCTGCAAATCAAAGGCGTTCTTGTCGTCATCGTAAAACTTTAAAAGATTCAACGATGCCAGGTTGCAGGCGGTGTCGTCGAGAAACATATACTCAGAGCAGGGATTGGAGGCATTGATGCGCCCGTCTTTGGGGCAGGTGTGCCACTCGTTGATGGTGGTATCGAACTGCATCCCTGGATCCGCACAGGCCCAGGTTGCATAAATAATGTCGTCCCATAGTTCCTTTGCCCTGACCGTCTTAATCACCGTGCCATTGGTACGGCTAGTAAGTTGCCAATCTCCGGAACCGGATACAGCGTTCATAAAACTATTGGGGACCCGCACAGAATTGTTGGAATTCTGTCCTGAGACGGTGTTGTAGGCTTCTGAGTTCCAGTCGGTGTCATAGGTATCGATTTTGGTCTGCTCATGCCCCTGAGAGGCAAGCTCAAGGCAACGTTGAATGAAGCTCAAAGGAAGATGAGCCTGGCGGGCTTTCTTCACCGCCCGCTTGAGTTCGGGATTCTTCAAAGGTATATAACGATCCACTTCGCTGAGAGAATCATTTTGACAGGCCTTCAGAATCCCATTGAGCTTCTCCTGCAAGGCGACTGATCCGGCAGCGAGAGCGGCAACTTTCTGTTCTTCTTTGACCTTCCAGTTAACAAAATCAAAGATGTCCGGGTGATCGAGGTCAAGACATACCATTTTGGCGGCCCTGCGGGTGGTACCGCCGCTTTTGATGGCTCCCGCTGCACGATCCCCAATACGCAAAAATGACATTAGACCGGAGGACACACCTCCGCCCCCAAGTCGCTCGTTTGAAGCACGGATGGAGCTGAAGTTCGTACCGGTACCGCTGCCGTATTTAAACAGCCTGGCTTCCCTGGTCCAAAGGTCCATAATGCCACCATCATTGACCAAATCATCTGCTACAGACTGGATGAAGCAAGCATGGGGTTGCGGTCTCTCATAGGTATTTTGGGACCTGGTAACTTCATTGGTACCAGGATCTACGTAAAAATGACCCTGACTGTTGCCTTTCAAACCGTAAGCATAGTGCAGGCCGGTATTGAACCACTGGGGGCTGTTAGGAGCAGCCATCTGATTGGCCAGCATGTAGCATATTTCATCATAAAAAGCAGTGGCGTCCTTTTTTGAATCGAAATAGCCGTGTTTTTCGCCCCAGTGGGTCCAGCAACCTGCCATACGATGAAAGACTTGGCGACTGTCGGATTCAAACTTAATCTTGGGAATGCCGTCCCGTCTCAAATATTTCTGCGCCATAATATCGGTTGCAACCTGACTCCAACTTTCAGGAACTTCAACATCCTGATAATGGCCTGCCGAAGAACCGTCCGGGTTTTTCAACTCAGAACGACGTTTTTCAAACCTAATGCCTTCATAAGGCTGACCGGGGGTTTTCGTAAAATACCTTTTAAATCTCATCTAGATTCCTTTGCTGCAAAATTAAAGTGAACTGCTACACAGCTAGAATCATCATAGTGTTAATCAAGAACCCCGTCAACCAAAATGTGGCCGAGGTCCCTTCCCTTGGCCGGCACCTTCAATCTCGATTAATCCCTTCCCCTACTAAAACGTGCCTCCCTAGCAGCCTCAGCAGCCGCCCTAGCAGCCCTAGCAACCCCAGCAGCCGCCCAAGCCCAGCAGCCGCCCTAGCAGCCCTAGCAGCCGCCTAACTCGATTAGTTGCCTTAATTTGTTGATTTGAGCAGACCTAGCAGCCTCAACAGCCTCAGCAACCTCAGCAGCCTCAGCAACCCCAGCAACCTCAGCAGCCACCCAAGCAGTCACAGCAGCCTCAGCAGCCCAAGCAGCCCCAGCAGATCCAGTAGCAGCCCAGGCAGCCCTGGCAGCAACCCAAGTAGCTTCAGCAGCCCTGGCAGCCTCAGCAGCCTCAGCAACTCCAACAGCTTCAGCAGCCCTGGCAGCCTCAGCAGCCTCAGCAGCAGATCTAGCAGCCCTAACAGCCGTAGCTAACTTAACATCCGACACTTTGCCGTGCACATGCTGTTCAACTACATCACATACAGTAATAGATCTCTGGTCAGGAGCATCAACCAACGCTAAAACTTCACGAACACACCAAACTGCGTATAATTTAGCTATTTTGGCGTCAATTAGTTGCACTGTAACCCAGATCCTATCTGCCTCAGGACACTCAACTACGTCTAAAATATCTAATACTGTCCCTGTCCATCTTTCTGGCAAAAATCGCACGGGATCATAGCATGGGTCTAAGTCTCGTATGTCTTGTATTGTATAAGTTTTCATTTCATTCCCTCCACTCGGCCAGCACTTTCTGACTCGATTAGTTGCCTTAATTTGTTGATTTGAACAACCCCAGCAACCTCAGCAGTCTTAGTAGCCTCAGCAGCCTCAGCAGCCCTAGCAGCCGCCCAAGCAGCCTCAGCAGCCCAAGCAACCTCAGCAGCCTCAGCAGCCCCAGCAGCCTTAGCAGCCTCAGCATCCGCCCAAGCAGCCCCAGTAGCCCAAACAGCCCAAGCAGCCCCAGCAGCCCCAGCAGCCTCAGCAGCCTTAGCAGCCTCAGCAGCAGCCTCAGCAGCAGCCCTAGCAGCCTCAACAGCCGCAGCTAACTTAACATCCGACACTTTGCCGTGCACATGCTGCTCAATTACATCACATACAGTAATAAATCTTTGATCAGGAGCATCGATTAACGCTAAAGCCTCGCGAATACACCAAACTGCATACAATCTAACTATTTTAGCGTCAATTAGTTGCACTGTGACCCAGATTCTATCTATTTCTAGACACTCAACTACGTCTAAAATATCTAATACTGTCCCTGTCCAATTCTCTGCCAAAAATCGAGCAGGATCATAGCAGGGGTTTAAGTCTCTGATGTCTTGTATTGTGTAAATTTTCATTTCATTCCTTCCCCTATTAAAACCAAAAATGCTAATAATGCCGCTACGGCAAACAATATTGTTAATATAATTTGAACAGGTTCCATATTAATTCTCCAAGTTTGGTAAAATAGATGATATAAAATCAAGCATTACTGCCCGATCAGTAAAAGTCCGTGTTTCAAGCTCAAAAAAACTATTATAAGGGTTTTGTACCTTCCATGTTATGAGAATAATGTTATGTGCTATAAATTCTAAACTCTTAAGCCTGTATGTTGCAGTTGTGTAATCCATTATATACCCCTTAAAAAGCCCCCGCCTCATGGCGGGGACCGAAGTCAATCCCTAATCCCCTTTCTTATCGTCCTGAGAAACCGAAACTTTAGCAGAATCTGATAACTCAGGCAATTTGTTAACAAATTCGTTCATAATTTCTTTGTGTGTTGGGTTTGCTACTCCTTCGTATTCTAATGCTTCCAATGCTTCAACATAGCCTCTCATTGCACACTCCTTTCAAGTTAATGGTTATTTTAAATCATTTGTATTCATTACTCCTTCCTTTCGTAAAACATTCATGTATCCACGCCAAAAATATGAGCGGACTTGCTAAGATATATATCAATACAGCCCCAATTATAAAAGCCAACTCGACTAGCAATGGCAATACCAGCAAAAATAATCCTATCTTGATTAATAATACTATCATCTTTTCCCTCCTAACCACCAACCTACCATAAATCCGGGTACCAACCAGTCTTTGCGTGTGTGCGTGTGTAATGGCCATCGCGTATCTGTGTCTAAGCTATATTCGATACCTAAGACTAGGCCGATCACGTTTATAACTGTTATTACTGCTAATATTCCATAAATAATCATTTCAATATCCCACTCAATATATTAGTGTGTGTTTATGCGCTTCCCCAATCTTAACATTGCTATTAAATCCGTATATAATTGACCTCTTTGTTATTAGTGGCTCAATTGCCACAATATACTTTACGGCATCGACCCCGCAAAACTTGAGACAATCGTAAAACCCACTAATATCATTAGCATAATGAGGTAGGAAGGTGCCGGGGGAATGAAAGACAGTCCTAATTGATTGATATCATTGGAGAATCGGCCTGCACTAAAGGTCAGCGGGAGCGACGCCGTAAAGTATAGTAGGGCAATTAAGCCACTAACTAACAATCAGAATCAACTCATATGAGTTGATTCTAGGGAGCCTACGATCATGAAAAAATCACAAAGTCAGCGCGCAGCTGACAATCAAGCAATTGCGATAGCGACAGTATCACGTAAACTGAGCACAGAGATAGACTGTGTGATCGATCGCCTGGTCGGAACCAGCATCATCCAACCCCGCGACCGTGCCGCGACGAGAGCCGCTATTTTGGCGGATCTAATAGCACCGGGCGACTTACAACTTACCAAATAATTACAGACACTTGCAGTTCTGCGCCGCTCAGGCTGGCGTAGGACCGCAACCTCCTGCAAACATTACCCCCAAAACAAATATCTAAATAATTGCAGATAGATGAAAAATAAAACTTGACAGCTAAAATATAGCTTGTTAAAATAGCGTAAGCAAACCGCAAGCAACGACAACAGACGCAGCCGACACTCACCCGGCACCTTCCAACCCGACCAGATAACTCGCTCTTCTCGCTCGCTAATTACTCGATAAACTCGTAATTAACTCGCTCGCCCCGGCGTCCAGAAGAGACTCCTCTGGAGACTCTTGAGGAGACTCTAGTCCCCTTTCAGTCCACTTCCAGTCCCTCTCAGTCCCCTTTCAGTCCCTTTCCAGTCCAGTGGCAAGATCCATACCAACTTTCTCTCTCTTTCAAAATAATCATAATCAAACACTTGATTAACCTGCAATATCCATACCAAGCAATCAAATATTTGATTAAGTAGTTAGCCTGCAAGATTCATACCAAGTAGTTAGCCTGCAAGATCTAGACCAAATAATCAAGTATTTGATTGAATAATCAGCCTGCAATATTCATGCCAAATAGTCAGTTTGCAAGATCCATGCCAAGTAATCAAGTATTTGATTGAGT
>PJEL010001046.1_pt1 | contig 29605 bp, 25 predicted proteins | sample 1853271 | NCBI WGS metagenome assembly PJEL01 (sample SAMN08108733, study PRJNA415343) | Invertebrate metagenome, whole genome shotgun sequencing project. | host: Globobulimina | place: Sweden: Gullmar Fjord | collected 2015-08 | reverse complement strand
AAGGTTATTTTGGGCTGTTAAGACCCTATTAAGAGCCAACCAGGACCACTTTCAAAGTGGCCGAAGTCACAAAGTTCAGCCAATTTCACTGGCTTGTGGTGCCGGGGGCGTTACCGTTCAAGTCCCCTCGTTCGCCCTTTCTTTTCCTTATCTGGTTCTGTCCCCCTAGCCCAAGGCACATCCACCGAATTCACGGTAATTACTCGCCTCGGGGACTCCACCACACCACCTTTTTTTCGCATACACGTGATCCTGATTTCATTTTGCGTTATTCTCAACCTTTGGGTTGTTTCCCAAAATGAAGCGTGATTCGAGATTGTCATGGTGATCAACACGAGCAAATTTTATCCGAAATGGCCGATTTTCCCGGTAGTAATTGGGCCGGTTTTCGGTTATAACCAAAGGATCAGACTGCATTTAAGCCGCCGTGGTTTTCGATGCAGATCGCATCTCGAGGGCCGCAAGATGCAGATAAATGTTGGTAGTATGCTGTCTGATGTGGATTCGAGGGATCGGGCTCGTTACCATTGTCATGGTGTGTGTGAAATGGATCGAGCGGCATCGTTTGCCAGGGATGCTGTTGCTTGACGCGCAAGCACGTGTGTGCTACGTACGTTAGGGCGCAAGAACTATTCGCATTTGCGGTAGGTATCGCGCACCACCAATCAGCAGTAAACCGGGTACGAATGATGTAGGTGCTTTTGCACGCATTTATGCAATGCATTTGGCATGACATGAAGTGACGAGTGTAGTTGTTTGCGGTATTGCTGCACTTGGATCTCTGTTTGCAGTTGTAATCGTGAAGCAGAACTAGGCAATACCGCTTCAAGGCTCAAGACTTGAGGCGATTCGATAATGAGAGATGAGAATTGATATTCTGAAGCACACAGAAACCACATGCACAGGGAAAGGAGTTGCGATCATATTGATCTAACAGGGTCTAAAAAGAATGAGAACTGATGGACGTTTTGGCTTTCACCATACGAAAATGGAAATGAGCGAAATGAAGTGAAAAAGCTGTAGGGAATGTGATTGAGACTGCGATAATTTTTTGCAGTCGTATTTCACACGACCCTGAGCTTGATCCGCCGGCGGACAATCGTTGACCTGTCGGCATCAGAATGCACACACATGAGATAGGAAGGCATATTGGCGACCTGCAACGGGGAGCGGAAAACGTAAGTTTGACACGTTCCAAGAGCATGACCAAGTATGCTGAATTCTGTTTCGAAAAGGGAACAAAGAAATGAAAAAGACTCAACGATTCACTGTATTGACTGGGATTTTTGCGGCGGCTGCAATCGCAGGTGTTGCGAATGCCAACGACTATGTCCTCACTCCCCTTGGCGATTTGCCGGGCGGCGATTTTTTCAGTCGAGCTTACGACATTAATGATCATGGCGTCATCGTTGGCTCCAGTAAAGATCTGTTTGATGATGTTCGCCAATCGGCCGTCCGATGGATGCCAGGCGGCGATCCAGAAGTCCTGACCGGGCTTGGCGATTTTGACTTCTCACGTGCCCAAGGCATCAACAACAATGGCTCAATCGGCGGCTTCCGCGACACGCTGGATGACCGACGCCGAGTCTGGGTTTGGGATGATGACAACGGCCTTGATTTCTTCCTCGGCGATGTCGGCAGCGAAGATATCCGATTCAGCCGATTCGGCGGAATCACAGATAATGAAGTCGTCATTGGCCATCTCCACTTCGACGATCCCGATGGTACCCGCGGGTACACCTTCGAACGAGATAGCGAATCCCTCTCAATTCTTGAGCCCATCGGCAATGGAAATCAGAGCCTCGGCCTCGATATGAATGAGCACGGCCTTGGTGCAGGTAGTGCCTCTGAATTGCCCGGTGACAAGCCGTTCCGCGATGCAGTTGCATGGAGCACTGGTGCGGTCAATCCCAACGTCCTTCCTGGCCTAGGTGATTTCGCCGGCTACGAAGAGACTAGCGCTGCACATGTAACTGATTCGGGCCTCATCATTGGATCAGCCGGCAACCGCGACGATGAAGGTATTTTGTTCGCCCAGAATGAGAATTTTGTGTGGAGCCCTTCGACGCAATCTGGCTCCTCAATGGGATTCTTTGATGACTACGACTGGACCAAAGTCGGCGCAGTCAGTGAAGATGGCTCATTCGCCGTCGGTTTTGCTTATGACGATGGTCAGCACAAACCCGAGTTTATCTCAGAACATGTCGGCACTGTTTGGACGCCTGCAGGTGGCTGGATGAATGTCAATGACATGATCATGGATGGGCCTGACGGCTACACCGTTGTCGAACTCGCGGGCATGAACGCATACGGCGACATTGTCGGCGTGGCAATCAATGCTGATGGGTTTGAAGAAGCGGTCCTGCTTAGTCCTGTATGCCTGACCTTGGCTGTTGATAACCTTGTCGCCGATGAGACTGCAATCATTACCGTCGAAAATGGCACCCCAGGTGAACGCACCGTCGTCCTCGCCGGATTCGGTGGCGAGCCCACCACGTTCTTTGACGCCAAGGGTTGGTGTGCAACATTCGGTTTTGATGCTCGGCTTAAGAAGAGCAAGGTCAAAATTTCAGGCACCGGCATCTTTGATGGCGATGGCCGGTATTCTCGCAAGATCGCCGTTCGCAGCCAATTCCAAGGTCGCGAAGTCATTTTCCAAGCCGCTGAGCATGGAACTTGCCCTGACGAGTGCATGTCGAACATCGTTGAAGAAGTCGTGCAGTAAAGTGCACTGCCTCACTTGACGATTCTCGGATTTTGATATCCACCGGCCCGGAAAGCAACTGCTTCCCGGGCCGGTTCTTTTTTTGCCCCCAACCTGTTGAGATGACACATCGATTATCGAGTCCTGGGTTCTTGGTACGTACTTGAGAATACAACAAGCCAGTGTCGTCATGCACCCCAAATACGAGAAATCGAGGCACCTCTGCCCATCATTCAGCTGTCAAATTGGGGTATTTGTTTGGGGTTAACCGATCATTCAAACCCAAGATCAAAGATTCTGCCCCTGCCAACCTGAAAAATAGAGTATTCTAAGTAGAGTAGAGAACATCGCTGCGCCAAACGGCAGACGATGCAAATGTTCGATTCAACTGGTTTCGAGGTTGATGGTATGGATGGGAGAGTATTGGCCCATGACCAGCGACATCCATGAACGGGTGCGGGCACTGTGAGCAAAGCAGATTCTGGTCAGCTATCGCAAAAGGGAAAATAGAACCATGAGAACCACGACAAAGACATTATTCAAATCAGGCACTGCGATCGCAGCCCTGGCAGTTGCATCATTCACCTCCACTGCTGCGAAAGCGCAGGATGGATACTTCGTCGATGCGTTAGGCGACGCACCGGGGGGAGATTTTTGGAGCCGGGCCTTTGGCATGAACGATGCCGGCTGGATCGTTGGCGAAAGTAAAATCACTACCGGCGATGATCCACAGAAAGTCGCCGTACTGTGGAGGCCGTTCGCATCTGCCCCTGAGATTCTGAATGGTGCTAACGCCACCCAGTTCTCAAGAACAACCACGATTAACAACAGCAATTTCATGGGTGGATTTGCCCAACAGTTGCAACCGTTCGAACCACCAAAGGCATTTGTCTACCGGGATGGCGAAACGGTCGACTATTTCCTTGATGATCCTGATATCAAAAATAGCCGAATGTCAAACGTAACCGACTCTGGCATGGTCGTAGGTTATCTGATCCCGATGGATCCAGATATCAGTTTGCGCGGATATGTCTATGACCCAGTCACCGCAGATTTGACCGTGCTGCAACCATTGCCGCCTGTGGGTAATCTTTCGCTTGCACATGGCATGAATGCAGATGGAACAGTTGTTGGAGCAGCATCTGATTCGCCAGACACCAAACCGCATCGTGTGGCCGTTGTCTGGGAGGACGGCGAGACAGAGCCTACTGCATTGCCGGGTATGGGTGCCTTTGCGCAGTATGATGACGTTGCCGCCTCATGGATCGGCGATGATGGTCGTATTCGAGGCAATGCGGGTAACCGTGATGCCGAGGAAACGCTTTTTGCCCAGAACGAAGTCTGGATGTGGGATCCGAATACTGAAATCGCCACCAGCCTCGGATTCCTCGATGGGTTCGATTGGGTCAAAGTGCGTGGCTCAAACGCTGATGGTTCAGTCTTGGTTGGATACGCATACCAAGATGGTCTGCATCGCACTTCAGAACTTGCGCAGCGCGTTGGTGTCATTTGGACCGAAGCAGATGGATGGGTTGACGTCAACACAATGTTGGTCGGTGGAGAATCAAGTTTCCATATTGCAGAGATAACCGGCGTCGCCGACAACGGCACACTATGTGCCACCGCGATCAATGACTTCGGCCAAGTTGAAGCAGTACGATTATCACGCGCATGCCTCACACTTAAAGTGGATGGCATGACGGTTGGCCAAAATGCAACTATTACCGTCAACCGAGGAATGCCCGGCAAACGCGTAGTCGTTCTCGTCGGGTTCGATGGCCCATCGACACACTTCAACAATGTCGATGGATGGTGTGCAACATTTGGTTTCGGCGTACGCATGAATCGCGGGAAAGTTCGCGTCGCGTTCACTGGGTATTTTGACCACAATGGTGATTTCGTACGACAGCGACACGTCCGAGAGGAAGCGGGCGGCAAAGACCTGCGCTTCCAAGCAGCGGAGCGGGATACCTGTCCATTCGAATGTATGTCGAATGTGGCCGGCCGATTCGTTGATTGATGGGTGGATGAGCTGCTGATCTCAATACGCTCAAGAAACTAAAATGAAACCGCGAATGGACGATGTGCCGTTCGCGGTTTCCTTATTTTTTGGAATCCGAATCTTCTATGATTTTCGGCGTGATATGCACGCGTTCTAAGAACTGCCGGACGGCTTTGATCACACGGATGTTTGATTCGTGTCGATGGTGCGGGCGACTGAAGATACACTCCTCACCATGCAGCCGTACCTTGACCCGACTAGTACCACTCTCGATCAATTCCGCTCCGAGAGCTTCAAACATGTGCTCGACTTTCCACCAATCCAGGCTGCGGTCGATAGGCGTCTTGAATATGTGCGATAAGGTGTCTCGGTGGCGATGGTTCATCAGATCGCTCCCGCTGGGAGAGTCCGCCCGCTGGCTGTGCAGGCTGCCCTCGTCTGCAATTGAACACTTTCTCTCGCTATAAAGCATACCACTCTTCATCGACGAACGCGATAACGATCTTCGAGACTGGCACGAACTCCGTTCCAATTCCCTATTCAATCGGTTTTCGATCCTGAGCAATGACGTACATTTCAGTCGAATCCTTACGGGAGGCCATGGGGGAAAACCCCTTGACTTTCTTGAAGAGCTCGCGACATTCGCCAACAAAACTATGGTACTCCGCACCCTCAAACACCTTTGCGACCAGTGCTCCGCCGGGCACCAGATAGTCTTGCGATAACGCCAATGCCCCTCGAGCGACATGGACCGATTGCAAGTGATCGGTGCTTCGATGGCCGGTCGTCGAACCCATCATGTCGGACAGCACAACATTAAAGAGTTTCCCATCCGCCAACGCCTTGATTGCTTCGGCAGTTTCCGATGCAAAGGCATCGCCTTCGATCGTATGAATGCGATCATCCCAGAATTTACTTTGCTTCTTGACCGCTTTGAGATCCACGCCGACGATCAACCCGCCCACTTTGGTGGGGCCGATCAATTGGCAAGACACCTGCAGCCAAGCACCCGGAGCGCAACCGAGATCAAGCACTCGATCACCTTTTCGAAAGAGGTTCTTTTTTTCGTGTATCTCAAGTAGTTTGTACGCAGAACGGGCCGCATAGCCTTTGCGTTTGGCTTCTTTGAAATAGAAATCGTGTATCTCGCGCACTTTGGTCATGATGGACAATTCTAAGCAGAATTCTTCACCGGTCGCAGTATCCTCATTGATTTTGCGGTCTATCAAATGGTTAATCGGCCTACAACTGCCCAGATCGGAGCTCATCTGTCTCACTTCAGCGTGTTTCAGACGGTTGGAATTCAAAATCTCCCCTATAACTTTCCCAGAAGAACACTACTACGTCTGAAACTCCAAGAAATTGGATTCTCCCCGTTCATAGGATTTTCGATCATGTTGAACCGCAACCGAATCATTCGCCTGAGGCCTACGAATACCCTTTTGGCTGCCAGCATTGTTTTCGCCGCCACCAGCGGAGTAATTCCCACCATTCTGGCTCAGGATGAGCAGGAATCGAATGTTGTCGCTTTGCCCGAAGCGGTCGAGATGATCGTTTGGAGCGGTACGGTGGCGATTCCAAACGGCCAAACACTCGACTTCAATGTGAATTTCGCCCCTGTAGATTCACACGGCCATCTCAATGCGACAATCGACATCCCCGCCCAAGGAGCAATGGGGCTTGAGCTATCCGATGTGGTGTACTCAGACAGTGAGTTATCATTCACCATCGCGGTTGCTGGTGCAGTGTTTTCAGCCACCATCGACCCTGATGATGCGACCAAAGCAACAGGCGAACTGAAGCAGAGCGGGCTCACCCTGCCTCTCACGCTCAATCGAGTGGGTGCGGACGAAGCTGCCAAGCTCGCCGCAGGACCAGCCCGACCTCAAACACCGCAACCCCCATTCCCCTACACCGCAACGGATGTTTCTTATACCAATGCTGAGGATGGCACCACGCTTGCCGCGACGCTGACGATTCCAGATGGTGATGGGCCACACCCTGCCCTCGTTTTGATTACCGGCTCGGGTGCCCAAGATCGTGATGAAACATTGCTCGGACACAAATCATTTGCAGTCCTAGCGGATCATTTGGCTCGACACGGCATCGCAACGTTGCGAGCTGATGACCGAGGAGTAGGTGGATCGTCCGGCAACACCAATGCATCAACAACTGAAGATTTTGCGTTTGATGCATTAGCGGGTGTTGCATTCTTGAAAACGAGTGCCGATGTAGATGCCTCCCATATCGGCCTCATGGGACATTCAGAAGGTGGTATCGTTGGACCGTTGGCTGCTACCAAATCAGATGACATTTCGTTTGTCGTCATGCTCGCCGGGACGGGGCACACCGGCCGCGATATTTTAATCAAACAGCTTGGTGATATTTCACTTTCAGGTGGCATGACACCCGAGATGGTCGTGCTACAACAAGCCGCCCAAACGAAGCTACTTGATTTGTTGATGAGCAAAGCTCCCCATGAAGAGGTGAAAGAAGCATTCCGCCAACTCACGTATCTCCAAGTCGATCCTGAGAATGCGGACAACCCGGACGCGATAGATGAGACACTGCGCAACAACATCGAGGCTGCGATCGAGCCTGGGATTGCTGGTTTACAAACGCCTTGGTTCAGATATTTCCTTGCCTACGACCCGACGATTGCACTCACCCAAGTCTCTTGCCCCGTCTTGGCAGTGAACGGCACCCGCGATACGCAAGTGGATGCAGAGTACAACTTGCCCATTATTGAAGAGACACTCAAAGGTAACGGTAACACCGATGTCACGATCAAACGTTTTGAAGGCTTGAATCATCTCTTCCAAATGTGCGAAACCGGATCGCCCGCAGAATATGCAACGATCGAAGAGACGTTCAACCCGAATGCGATGGAGTACATCACAAGCTGGATCGAATCACAGACAGGATTGAAGTAGGAATTAATTGATGAGTCGATCTTCACTCATCCCAAGGCTGTGAGGATTGGCACGAGAATTGTGTTTTCGATATTCGCTCGGCTCGCCTCCTGGCGCAATAGCGAATAGACTTAGTGTATTGCGATGCGCCTTCTGGCATCGGCTAACGATGGCGCGTGGGGTTGGTTTTCAAGACGTGAGAAAAACAGTCCAGAAGGCACGAATCTAATATGTAAGAACCCTAGCCGATCCGCTTACTCTCACCAAATCCGCGGCGCGGCTATCAAGGAAATCGTCATGCAATGTCCAAACTGCCCAAGCATCTTATGCTCTGTTTCCTATGAAGGTATTGAGATCGAAACGTGCCCCTCCTGCGAAGGAGAATGGCTTGATGCGGATGAACTCGGGAAAATCGTCCGCCGCCGCGAAGTCGTCTTTACTGACGAGGAGCGCCGCGCCATAGCAGAGTCAACAAGCATTACCGGGGTCGTGGTGGCGGAGGTAGATCGCGATCTGCCTTGCCCGAAATGCAATGGCACGACCGATGCGGTGAACTATGGCGGCGACACCGGCATCATCATTGATCGATGCACGGAATGTGGTGGGTTCTGGTTGGATAAGGACGAATTGGAGAACATCCAATGCCTCGTTGAAGGGTGGAAAGATAAACTTCCAGAAGATCTAGATAAGTACAGCCAAATGCTGCATGATGTTGTGGAGAAGCAGAATGAGGAAAGCGGTGAACGCCTCAGCAAATCCCGCGTCGTCAATGTGCTCATGCGAGGCGTTCTTAACTTCGTGGTCAAGTAACCTAGAAACAGTGATGTTTGCTCGAAATTGTGCGCTCATACGCCCATCTCTGTGACATGTCCGTACTCCATGAATACGACAACACGGATCGCGAGGTGCGACCCGTGTTGTTTTGTATTGCTCGAGTGAAAAAAGACGATTGAATCTTCGTCGTTATTGACGGATCAATCATCCTTCTTCTTCGAAGTCTTCTTCTTTGTCGTTTTCTTCTTCGTCGTCTTCTTCTTTGAAGTAGTAGACTTCTTCTCTTCCGCAGCGGGCTTGATGTCAGACTCGTCATCTTCGCCAGCCATCAGCTCGTTCCACTCATCGACAGTGACTTCTTTGACATCAACGCCTTCGACCACACGGTCGGCTGCTTTCTCATGGCGAATTTGTGTCAGTAGTACATTCACACTGTTGGACTGGATGATCTGATCGCGAACCTTGTCGGGCCGCTGACCACTTTCACGCGCGATCTGGAAGATGCGAGCATTGACCTCTGCTTCTTCGACCTCGACGTTATTGTCAGCTGCGAGACGTTCCATGATAAAGTGAATCTTGAGATCCCGTTTGGCTTGATCATCAGATGACTCACGAAGTTCTGCGAGTCGTTCTTCAATAACGTACTCGGGTACACTTCGGCGAATCATATCCAAACGAGCGTTTTGCAGCACACGTTCTGCCTGCGAGGCAGTGGCGCGGCCGGGCAGATCGAATTCAACTTTATCCAACAAGAATAGTGCCACTTGCCGGTGCATGACTTCGCGTTGTTCGGTTTCGATTTGTGCGCCCAGTGCATCCTTGATTCGACTGCGCAAATCCGCTTCATCCGCGCATCCAAGTTTGGTAGCCAATTCTTCGGGTGTTGCGAGGATGAGTTGGCCGTTCTCTTCGATCGTAAAGTCGATCTTGATTTTCTTGCCGCGAATCTCTGCAATCTCGTGATTGTCCGAACCAACGGTTTCGACAGTGACGACATCGCCGGTGCTTTTGCCTTCGAGCAACTCGGCCACGTTATCGACGCGGACGCCACCCAATGCACCTGATCCATCGGAATCTGCATCAGGCCAACGAGTAATAGCGCGGGGGTTGGTGGCGACGGATTCGAGGGGATTATCATCCAAGTTGTAAATGGTAACTTTGCCAAAGAAGAAGTGGCCAGGGCCAGGCTTCGTGCCTTCTTCCAACGGCTGCATCGCACCATGCCGTTCGCATTGATTGGTGATTTCAGTATCAACCAGATCATCGGTTGCCTCGACCAGCGGTCGACGAATTTCCAGATCATCAAGCGAAGGAATCTCGAAATCTGGGAAGATTTCAACTTCGAATGAGAAGGTCATCGGTTTGCCGCTCTCGAGCTCGATTCCCTCTTCATTCTCGAGGATGGGATTGCCGAGCACCTTGAGCTCTTCATCTGCGATGGCCTTTTGATAGGCCTCGGAGACGAGTTTCTGTTTGGTATCATCCCGAAGTGATTGGCCGAATTTGCGTTCAATCAGTTTGCGAGGAGCCTTGCCCGGACGGAAGCCCGGCAAACTGGCTTGGGTCACAAAATCCTGCATGGAGTCTTGGAATCGGCTGTCCACGGTGTCTGCGGACAATTCGATTGAAAGTCGTTTGCATGCCGGCCCGACTTCCTCCACCGTCACGTTGGCCAATGTCAGTTCGGCTGTTGCAGTCACTTTGAGACCTCCTGCATTGAAAGCACAGGCTTTCAGTTATTTCTGTACGTGCGTCATTGCACAAATATGTTCGTTTACATTTGGAGGGTCGCCACCTCAGCGACCCCCGCCATCTCCCAGCACCATTCAATAAAAACTGCTTCAATCCTCGTTTTTGCATCAGCAAACAGGATTGCCTGGCACCAACGCCAACCAGTCAGCGCGTACCACATGAGTACGCCACCACCTAGTTGGCGAATACGAGGATAGCAGCACGAGCGATTCGGGCAACCCTGAGAGCACATTACAGGGGTCCAGTGACGGTGCTGGCCCTGGATCCAAGTGGGATTCGTATCGAGGTTAGATTCTACGAGAAAGGGCACCGCAGTTGCCTGCAGTGCCCCTCGAGAATCTCCATAGCGAAGGCCATCGGCCTACAGCCCTTTAATGACTATTGAATAGTCTGAATGTCAATGTTTGAAACACATTCATCATCTGGGCAGGTGCCCGCCATCGCTGCCTGCATATGGACCGTCAGGCCGGCCGAGTTGTTCGGCAAAGCAGACTTGATGATGGTCACATGACCGCCGCCGTCAGCATTCTTCATTCCGATGACCTTACTCTGGTTGACGCCTTTGATACCAAAGGTGCAGCAGAAGCCACCCGTTCCGTTCACAACAGTGGTGCCAGCTTGGAGGCCATACACGATAGCGACCTTGGTATTGGGCGTTGCGCCGTCCACATCCCATTGGGCTTGTTCACCCGCAACCAACTTCGAGACCCTCATTTGCAAGCAGTCAGATGGTCCTGAGAGCATGTATGACCGGAACCCATGTCGCCAACCCTCTACGAAAATACCTGAATTGAGCCACAACGGTTCGTCATACAGGGGATCGCCGGGAGGCGCTATATAGTTTCCAGTCAAGCCCATTCCAGTGTCATTGCCGAGCGTCTGAATGACAAAGGTGTCACCAGTGCTCAAGTTGATATTGGCACTCGTCGTATCGATGAAGTGCCACGTCCCAGTGCTCACCAAAGTCACATTGGTCGTAAAGACAATATTCGCACTCCATGCATCACCGAGGCCGATGCTCACTTCTGCCTCGGAGAAGCCGTCAGTGCCGGTGAGCATCAGAGAGATGCCTTCGAGCTGCCCATCCATTCCTGCCCTTCCCTGTTGCTGCCACGTCAATGAGCTCGCGTTCAGGTTATATCCAGCATTGGAAGCTGGGCTTTCTTGATCTAAGGTTCCACTTTGGGCGACCGCAAAATTGGTCAATCCAAGTACGGTTGCCGCTGCAACCATTGCCACATCTCTTGTTCGTAATCTCATAACAAACTCCATATTCTAAATAAAGTACCACTAAGAAACTCTGTATCAATCAAACGACCTATTGAATCGTCTGGACATCTATGTTGGAAACACATTCGGCATCCGGACATGTATCCGCCATCGCCGCCTGCATATGGACCGTCAGGCCGGCCGAGTTGTTCGGCAGCGACCCCTTGATAATGGTGACGTGCCCATTGGCGTCGGCATTCTTCATGCCGATCACTCTGCTCTGGTTGACACCCTGGATGCCAAACGTGCAACAGAATCCACCTTGACCGTTCACCACTGTCGATCCAGCTTGCAGGCCGTACACGATGGCGACTTTCGTGTGCGGCACGGAGCCGTCGACGTCCCACTGGGCACTCTTGCCCGCGACCAATCCGCTGACCGTCATCTGCAAGCAATCGGAGCTGCCTGCGAGCATGTACGATTTGAACGCATGTCGCCATCCGCCGTCGGCAAAAGAAAATCCGTCAAGCCAAAGCGGTTCGGGATAGAAAGGTTCCGCGGGAGGTTTGGCATAGCTTCCTGTGATACCCATGCCTGTTCCGGTGCCTACTGATTCAATGACAAACGTGTCGCCCACATTCAGATTAATGTTTGCACTGGTCATATCAATGAATTGCCAATCACCGCTATTCACCAAGGTGACGAGCTCGCTAAAGACGATGTTGGTGCTCCATGCATCACCTAAGCCAAGGCTGACTTCCGCGGTGGACACGCCGTTCGTCCCGGTGAGTCGAAGCGACACACCTTCGAGCTGACCTGCAACACCCACTCGGGCTTGCTGCTGCCAAGTGATTCCATCTGATGTGAGGTTAAAACCTGCTGAGATGAACGGACTTTCCTGATCCAGCGTGCCACTTTGGGCCAAGGCTAAATTGGTGAATCCAAAAACTGCTGTAGCCGCCAAAACGGCCATATTCTTCACACGTAATTTCACGCGAAACTCCATATTCATTTCTAAAGTACGGGACTACTCAAATCGCCACGCAAACTACAGGGTGGTCCAATGTGCAGGCACATGAGGATTGCCTGATTAACTCATCCTATCTCATCTTTATATAAATCGTTTATGAATTCCTTGAGAACTCTAGAATTTGAGTTCTGCTAGTGAAAACAGTGTTGCGTCGATAGGAGCAGGTTAACCTGGGCAACCAATGCCTCAGGCGAGGAGGCCGATTGTCGCCCCATTTCGCACCGCATGTCGGTGTTTTGCCGATTCGCCCATTTGGGCTGAGTCGTGTACCATCGCCGACGATTGCTCATTGGTGGACTCGAAAGGCTCAGAGCTCCGAGCATCGTCGGGCTGAATCATGGTCATTTCATGAATTGATCTGATCATTCTGCCCTGATCCATATTAACAGAAGAAAAGAGTGCCTCACATGTCGACCGATGAAACGATGTCCGTGCTGACCGTCACCCCTGAAAACAAATCGATGGAAGACATCGTCGCGTTGTGCAAACGCCGTGGGTTTGTCTTTCCTGCCTCTGAAATCTATGGCGGTCTCAACGGCTTCTGGGACTATGGCCCACTCGGCACCGCACTCAAGAACAACCTTCGAGACCAGTGGTGGCGAGACATGGTTGATTGCCCGCCGGATGGGCCTGACGGAGAATCTGTCAACATTGTCGGGCTCGATAGCTCGATTATTCAAAATCCGAAGGTCTGGGAAGCAAGTGGACACGTCGGCGGCTTCAACGACCCCATGGTGGATTGCACAGAAACCAAGCGCCGATACCGCGCGGACCATCTTCAGGTGTCGATGGCTAGGGTCGAACGGTCTAATGGCACGGTTGAAAACCTCGCTTTGATTGCCACCCTTGAAGGCGATGGAGAGGATGTGCTTGAAGCGAAGGCGACCAAGCTCATCAAAAAGTCTGGCGGCGGAAAATACGTTTCCCCTGAACCGGACGGCATTGGCTTGTATCCCGATATGGACCGGGACACCCAGCTCTTAGTCATCGGACCAGATAGCAATAAGCCAGGCTCGCTCACCGAGCCACGTCAGTTTAACCTGATGTTCAAGACCTTTGTCGGCGCAATGTCCGGCGAAGATAATGTTGCGTACCTCCGTCCGGAGACAGCGCAGGGCATTTTTGCGAATTACAAAAATGTCCTCGACACCATGCGAGTGAAAGTACCGTTTGGCATTGCTCAGATTGGAAAATCATTCCGCAACGAAGTCACGCCACGCAACTTCATCTTCAGGTCCCGAGAATTTGAACAGATGGAGATGGAATTCTTCTGTCACCCTGATGATGCGAAAAAGTGGTACGAATTCTGGGTGCAAGCACGGCTCGATTGGTGGAAATCAGTGGGTGTCGATCCGGGCAATCTCATTCGTCGGGAACATGATGCTGACGAGTTGGCTCACTATTCGACCGCTTGCGCAGATGTTGAATACAAGTATCCTTTCACCGCCCCCGCGTTTGGTGAGTTGGAGGGCATTGCCCATCGTGGTTGCTTTGACCTCACGCAACATCAGGAGCATTCTAAGACCAAACTGTCCTACTTCGATCAGGAGAAGAATGAGCGGTATCTGCCTCATGTCATTGAGCCGGCTGCCGGCCTGACGCGAGGGGTGTTGGCATTGCTGACAGAAGCATTCACGCCCGACGATTCGCGGCCGAGCAAGGTGTTTATGAAGTTCCACCCACGACTTGCCCCGATTCAAGCTGCGGTGTTCCCATTGGTGAACAAAGATGGCATGCCTGAAGTCGCAAACAAATTGTACAAGGAACTGCGAAAAACGTACTCGGTCCAGTTTGATGCCAAGCAGAATATCGGCAAGCGGTATGCTCGAATGGATGAGGCGGGCGCACCGTTCTGCTTCACCATTGATGGCGACACCATGGAGAACAACACGATTACTGTTCGTCATCGCGATACATGTACACAGGAAACGATTGGCATTGACCACGTCGCCAACTTCATGGCTGAGAAGGTGAACGGTTAGCCAGTTAATCGGAATCACTGGGTCTAGACTCTCTCCCAAGTGATTGATCCATCTGTTCATTCTTCTATTCCTCTCTTGAATTTGTGAGGAGGTTCAGCAGTTCGGCTGATCCTCCTCTTTTCTATTATTGTGTCTCTTCCTGTTTTGTGCGCGCACCTACGAAGGGGCGAATGATCTTCCACCTCGATTCATTTTTGCAATTGAATTTCTCTCTACCTATAGACTCTATCTGATCGGATTGTTGATCGAGAGCAGATTAATGCGCTTTCCAATGGATAGATTGGAAAGGTCATGAGTTGCTCAAACTTGCGCGCGCAAGGGCATTTTGTGCGCGCGCCAGCGTTTTCTGCGTACAGACTCTCAGGAGAATAATGTGCCAGCCAACACGCCGCTATACTGAGATAGCAAGTGGTACACCTGCTGGGGGCGGATCAACTCGCCTCAAATGAGTTTGAAGCTGGTTGTGCCGCAATCAAGGAGCTGAAACATGCCTGCCGAAAGACAGAATGCTGAGGGCAACCCTGCCTGCGAGCATTCGACTCAAGGACCGAATAGCGATCAATACCAAGAACGTAAGCAATCAACTTCCGAACAGCGAATGCTGAACGGTAGAGCTAGGGCAAAAGAAAAGGCTGTCGTCTTGTTGGGCTCTGGAGTTATGTTCATAGTAAGCTTGATCGGGGTTCTTTCAGTTCTCTTCATTATCAGCATGGTTGGGGGTAAGCTGGTTTTCGTCGCTGCCAGTTTTCTCTTTGGCCCGAGTTTCTTGATTCCCCATATTCTTATGTTTGGGATCGAAGATTCAGGCACTCTTAACTTCATCTACTTTGGCGTGATTGGCATCAGTGTTCCTGTGCAAAATACTTGCTACTGTATGTTAGCGGGTTGGCCATTTAGGTTTAAAGAAGTTCGCCTGTTGGTCTTTCTGACCCTGTTCGTCTTGGTTCTCATCCATATATTTTGTGGCATCGCCGCCATTCTAGCGTGAAGAGATACATCCTTTTCTAGTACACTTCAGACCGAGTTCTAAAGATTAGCGACATCTTCGGACAACTTGATGGTGGTTTTCCGGATTGATAGCCGCACACAGTAACAACTCTCGCACCGGGTGTGCCACTTGTGGTTCCGAAGTGAGCGTTCGTACCTGCCAACACGCCGCTATACTGAGATTACCATGTGGTAGACGTGATTCATTCGGAAAGTAATCCGCTGCTGAAAGACGTTCCACCAACTCATCAAGTCTGATTACTAAAGTTAGACTCATTACGACAGAACTCTGAGACTCGATCGTTAGAAAAAGGGGAAGCAATAGGCATGACTATCAATGATGAAAGAGCCTGTTGCCAAGCGTGCGGCTATCCGCTTGTCGGACTCTCGAGTGAGGGTGGCGAATGTCCCGAATGCGGTAGTGCTTATGATGCGAGCAGATTAGGGTTTGAGGATTGGCCAACTAGGCGGAACCGAGTACTTGCCAGCATTGCAAGGCTTTTCCGAATGGTGTCTCTCGTGCATATAGTTCTGCTTGTCGCCATTGACACATCAGCAGCTGACTATCAGATGCCAGTTGTGTTTGGTCCAGCCTGCGCCACTGCCGTCTTGTTGACGGGCCAACTCGCGTATGGAGGAGTAGTGTTGATAGCTCTAGGAATTCCAATACAATTGATCGCTTATTATCATTCGATAAAATGGTTCTTTCGATACGAGCGGACATGGCTCCATCTGATTTGGATTGCGGCAACCATTCTACTGCTTCACATCCTCTCCTATTTCATTGTGAGGATGTGCCTTTAGAAAGCTAGATTTGCTGTGGGCTGCAATCGGATTGGTCTCTTGGTATCTAATCTTCTTCCTTGTTCAACATTTCCTGAACAATGTAAGTTGGAGCATGCAAGGACTCAGCCTGCATCCCAGCGAATGTCCATCATTGAACAGTAGTATGCAGCAGATTTGATATACATTCATCCGGGCATGTGTCTTGCTCTGCACTTTGGAAGATAAGATCAACCCCAGTGGTGCCCTGCGGGATGGACTGAAGGAACGAGATTTTACCTTTGCTGTCAAAGGTCTGTGTCCACCCGCCAATCATTCGATTTTGGGTCACACCCTTTATCCCAAATGTTACGCAGTATGCAACATTGTTCTTGATGGTTGTCTTGCCTGGTCGATAGCCGTACACAGTAACAGCTCTTGCACCGGGTGTCCCACTTGCGGTTCCGAAGTGAGCGTTCGTACCAACCAACACCAGGCTATACTGAGATAGCAAGTGGTACAACTATTGGGGGCAGGCCAATGTCCTGTATAGAACGATTGTTGAGGGGTGTAGGATGCAAATGATTTGCGACACGATGCTGATTGTAGGGTTCTTGTTGTTTCTTGTTTCAATGACTGCTGCACTCATTGTATTCGTCTTGGCATTCGTCTTGTTGTTTTTTGGTATATCACGGTTTTCCAACCGGCGTTTTGTGTACACATGGCTTTGCCGAATAACCCCTGTCTTTTCAGTCGGCTGGGTATTGATTCTAGTTGGAAGGATACTCAAAGGGATAATCAGCGATCCTGAGTAGATGGCCGATTGGGATCTAAATGATGCGAGTCATCTAATGGGATTTTCTCCGGGTGTGTCTTGCCACAATACCGAGTACGTTGTAGTAGTAACACAGGTTGTATCGTAAGAGCAAGCGATCCCTAAAACTGATATGGACTGACCTGCCCACCAGCCAGGGCACCGTCCCCGCCTGCGCGGGGATGACGGAATAAGAGAGCAGGTATGACGTCTGGTGGTGGCCTGCGTTCCTTATTGAATTGCACACGCTTGTTTCATTCCTCTGGATACCTGCCTTCGCAGGAATGACGTCTGGTGGTGGCCGGCGTTCTTTATTGAATTGCACACGCTTGTTTCATTCCCCTGGGTCCCCGCCTGCGCGGGGATGACGGAATTAGAGAGCGGGGATGACGGGTTTGGAGTGGATCGACGGGATTGGGGATGGTTGATAGAACTGGGGCGATCGGGGGGGCTTGGGCTTGGTACGTCTTTTTTCAGTAGGACTTAAGTCCTACTGCCCTTGGGGGGAATTGGTGTTCCTTCATTATCTGGCGAATCGGAAGCCGGCGGAATTTTCCCAACGGATTTCGTTGCGAATCGGATTGTTCGGATCCAGGTCTGTTAATCTGAAGAACAGCTCCCAATATCGGCCACCCCTCTCATCGATCGAATACACATCGCCGGTGAGTGCATAGTGTGGCCGAAGCCCGGGCGTGTCGTAGTCATCCTTGAGAGAATCTTCGAGTACGCGATTGCGCATAGCGTCCGCATCTCGTGGATTCTCAACAAAGACGATCTGATACTTGATGCCCGAGGTGTTCAACTTTCGCCGTAGCTGTGCCAAGAAGATATCGAGATCTTGGGTTGGCCGATGCGTCTTGTTCACCATGTGATCAAGCACGATAATGCTTCTGCCATCTTCACCTCGTCGGAGATGATCGATCGAAGCAACGATGGATGTGAGCATAACGTCGGTGGTGTTGTCGAGTTCTTTGGACCCAAGTTGGCCATGTTCGACGGGGCCGCGCACATCTTGCGGTACTTGATTGGTGCGGCCGTGATCAACTTTGGCGGAGCTACAACCGATAACTCCAAACGCGAAAATGGTGCAAGTGAGGGTAGCAGCCAACGTCTTGTGCATGTATTTCATCTGTCCACCTTGTGTGGTATGTCTGATAACTGAATGACCGTTCTTCGTTATACGGTCGCTAAAAGTATGAATCAAATCCGATAACAGGCGTCACGGATTCAGCGTTATTTATGCGGCTGAATCCTCCGGCCGAATGCAGGAGGCACACGACCCGGAAGCCCGCCAGGATGGTGTTTGGGTTGTCGCTGTCATCATTTAGTAGAATCACTCACGGATGAGGATTCTCGAATCGTACCTGCATTTGACAACGGAGTGTCTTCACAATGCTCACGCGCGAACAATTGATCAATTCTATCCTGTCCATCAACCCCACCGCTGCTGTCGATTTCTTGATGGGGTTTGACACCCTGGATCTTCGATACTATCTGGAACGTCTCCAGCTGGCGGTCGGGCCACGTGGCAAAGATTCTGTTTGGACGCGACCGGGAAATACAATGCCTGCAACATCTGCTGCAGCATAAGCCCTTGGACAAAGCCTTTTGAATTGCCGCAGGCGACGAGGCTCTTTAGTCTGAACGTGGACACAGACACGCTCCTGACCCTATGAATTCGAATGCCATTCTTGCTCATCCCACTCTTCTCAATGAAGGGTGGCGATGGGCATTCTTTCTTTTTGGAATATGTACCAAGGACCATAAAGGACGGTCGATACGCTGCTCCCAACCAGTAGACACCCGATGGAACATTCCATTCCGATGCGGAATCGGGTCGTTGACCCAAAGGCACTTGGCCTCATTTCCGCGTTCTGAGCAAGGCAGGAGGGCCGACCAACGTCTCAACGGATGCAAAAGGCGATGTCGAGCATGGTTCTCACTTGCCCACAGTCCGCAATCGTTGAATGATGAGGTGGTGCCTGCGATTGTCTCGTCGGCGAGATGACCCGAGAGTGGGTGTTTACCTGCTTGCTATGCTGTATTATATTGAAGAAGGATGCCCTGCCATGGACCTTGATCTGGAGACTGTCCAACTTGAATGCGAAGAAGCAATGGATAAAGCAGTCGAATTTCTGACGCATGAATTGCGGAGTATTCGCACCGGCCGGGCCACAACAGGGTTGATTGAGCATGTCAAAGTCGATGCGTACGGCTCATTGCAGGACCTCAAGAACATGGCTGGCCTGTCCACTCCTGAAGCCACACAGATTTTAGTGAAGCCGTTCGACCCTTCGACTGTCAATTCCATTGTCAAAGCGATTGAAGCAGCAGATTTGGGATTGAATCCACAATCCGATGGCAAACAAGTTCGAGTGCCCGTCCCTGCGCTCTCAGGCGAAAGACGAAAGCACTTGGCGGGGCAAGTCAAATCGATGGGTGAACAGGCGAAGGTGACGCTCCGAAATGCCCGTCGCGATGCGAACAAGCATCTTGACCAGATTTCGAAGGACAAATCTGCCAGTGTTTCCGAAGACACGGTCAAAGACGCCAAGGACGACATTCAAAACAAGATCAAAGCTCATGAAGCAACCATTGAATCGCTCGTGAAGAACCGTAGTGCAGAAATCATGCAAGTGTGATTCGTGGTCGATTGGGCACCGGGCAATCATGAATGGATCGCCCAATTTAACAATTTTGAATATGCAAAAATCAAACGTCCTTCACCCCTGTGCGGTGAAGGACGTTTTTCTTTGTGTTTGCTTGTTTGTAGAAGCAAGTGTGTGCGTTGTGATGCGAGCAGTGAGAAAACTCGATCAGACGCGAGGAAAGCAAATTCTGCGAGATCAAGCCGCTGCGGATCGACGCACAACTCCGCGATGCAGGAAATTCTGCAATCGCTCTTGGTCGCCCTTGCGACAGAAGTAATCGAAGACCACACCCATTTGAATCGGGCCGGGTTCATCAAGGTCGCCAAGCCATACTACACGACCGTTTGCGAAGATGGCCCGTCCAGGGCCGACATCAAATCCGGCGGGCAAGTGAATCATCACTCCCACTTTGGTACCTGGGGCAATCGGCTCATCTAATTCGAAACAGACTCCGCCTTCGGAAATGTCGTATGCATGTCCGTCGTGTGTGAATGTATCCGACTCAAAGTTACGAATGGAAATCGAATGGTGCATGGGCGAAGTGATGAAGCGTTCGTTCGTACGTCGGTTGTCGTTCGATGTAGTATTCGTTGTTTGGTTCATGGCGAAATTCTCTTCAGAGCTGAGGAAATAATGTTTTGTCCATCAATGAGATCGGCTCGGCTCTTATCGGCCTTGACTGCAATTCCATTAGAATTGGACGAAACCGGACAGATTCTCTGGCTCTGAACACACTATTCGGACCACAACTGCACCTTGAAGGGGGATAACGGTCTCGCCCGATATATCTGGTGGAGTGAATGCGATTGCCAAACCATCTGGGAGACGGCTTGTCAATCGACGCACTGGAACTGGAAGATGATTCGGCTGACACATACCGCGCCCGGATGTTTATCGCGGTGTCCGCCCACACAACGAGCCGTTTGTTATTATGCAAGCGGTGAGGGGATTCTTGAGAAATGGCGAAATCCAAAGCGCGCGATTTGCATCGCGCTCGACCGTTCACTCTGCGACTAGCCGCGCCGAGTGATGATGTTTGTACACACCTAAATGCCGATCCCAAGGCGCAATCTGAACAACCGATTGGCCAGACTAGCCTCCCAACTGCCCCTACTGAAGCAGATAAGACGCTTGATATTATTGTTGATCGATTGTTGGATCGTCTCTTGATGGAGATGACGGCCATTCGTATCGCAGAAGAGCTCGAATGGGATGATGCGGACTCTGCAATCCTTAAGCAGCACCAACGTACTCGATTTGTTGATGCGAAATCCAATACGAGTAATGCGGCGACTGCGGCAGATAAGATTCATTCCGACGCCGATGGTGCGGAGATGACTACACATCATGAAGTTGCAGTTGATACGAGTATCACATTAGAACAACCCGGAGCGACCTCAGGTCAAGACTCGGATCGGTATCCATGTCCGAAGTCGAAATCAGAGGAGTCCGGAGGTGAGGAAGGTGCGCGAACGGCGGGCAGCGATGCCCGTTCGTTCGCACCTTTTCGATTCATCGATGTTAAATCAGCCGGCTCGTTTCAATCCGGAAAGATGACCTCAGCTTTTGACGAGCATAATTTGGCTGCGAAGTACACACTACGATCAGAGCCTTTCCGGATCGCGGACGGTGAGCTCATTGAACTGGTCGCCGGTGTTCAAAGTTGATGCAGGTTCGAAAAGCAGAATGTGGGCTTCACTCTCCGCTTCGGGTTGATGCGCAACTCCCCGGGGAATGATCGCCATCTCCCCGGTTTGCAAAACCAAATCAGCCTGATCGCGTAGATGTATCACCAACGTACCCGAGAGCACGAGGAAGAGCTCATCTTCATCCTCGTGGGTGTGCCACACGAACTGGCCTTGCACTTTTGCGATTCGAACATGCTGTCCGTTCAGCTCTCCGATGAGCCGAGGCGACCAATAGCTATTGATCTGCTCAAGTTTTTGAGCTAGGTTGATTGTCTCCAATGTCCCCATGATTGCTGCGGCTCCCGGCTGCGCTGTTGCGTCACAAGACGGCCTCGGTTATTTGTTCATCAAGCCAAAGAACCGACCAAGCGTACCTTCGTTTTCGATGTTCATGATCAAATCGCGAAGCTGATTGCAATTGTCATCGCCGACAACACTGCCGCCCAGAGCGTTAAACTTTACCGCAATTTCATCTTCGGTCATTGGATCTCGCGGATCGCCCTTGGGAACATCGACGCGTTTCATGTGGGTGCTGCCATCTTTTAAAGTCAGCGTCACCCGGCTCGGTTGAAACTCGGGGAACAATTTTTCAAACTCCTCATTGGCGACCACTTTCACCAAATCCATGACAGACTCAAGCGAAGTGTCATCAATGCGTTCTTGCTTGAATTGGAGCGGAGTCACCATCCCATCCACCAAGCCGACCGCGAGCGAATACGGCAACGAGTGGTCCGCGGTCTCTTTTGATTTCGGCCGATATTTGGCGGGATCACCCAGAATATCTGCTGCCCGTGCAATCACTTCAACTTTGATCTCCGCCACTTCATCTGCGCTGATGTTGTTTTCCGCGACACATTTCATCATGGCGGTGAGGGGCGCATGGCTCAACGCTTCGATGGGGAATGATTTCATGCCACAGTCCACTATTTTGTAGTGGCAGCCGGTACACTTCGGCAGATTGTCGGTAAGCATATTCAGGTGGAATTTGCCTCCAAATTTCTCGAGGCAATGGACCAACCCCTCTTTGCCATCAATGACATGTTCCGGGCCGGAGAACCCGCGTTGGGCGAGTAATGCTGCTTCGACACCCGCCCGAGTGGCCATCGGATCAACGGTGTTTTTCATATTGGTAAGCTTGCCCGCAGTAACCGCACCCAAACACATTGAGGGTGATGCGCTGATTCCCACCGCTTGCTGAATCTGATCGGCTGACAAACCGAGCATGCGGCCCGCGGCGATTGGTGATGCAATGCATGTTATGGTTGCGTGATGCCACCCGTACTCACGCACGCCGGGGTCGCCGAACTCCGCCAATCGCATTTCAATTTCGTAGGCAATAATGGTCCCAAGAATGAGATCCTTGCCCGAGAGATTTTTCATCTCACAAATCGCAAGCGGTGCAGAAATAATGTCTGAGGGGTGCGACGGATCTGCTTTCCAGTAGATGTCATTGTAATCCATTGCACGGATCATAAGTGCGTTGAGGAACGCTGCATCGACCGGGTTGGTTTTGTATCCAGAAACGAATGTCGAGCAGGTGGGAGCTCCACCCATTTCCTGAGCATGATCGAGCGCGATTTTCACATCGTTTTGCTGTGAACCACCGAGCGCGCAGCCGAACGAATCAAACAGGAACAATTTCGCGGCATTGATCGCATCAGGTGGCAGATCTTCATACGTCAGATTGGTTGCCCATTGCGCAAGCTCGTAGGAGATGAAATCCGTGTTCGATTTGGTAGTGTCATGGCCGCCCATAGTTGACCTTTTCCTTCGTGCAAGAGATGAAATTTTGCCTTCAACGGCTGCCCGTCGAATCGCCCGATTCCAGAATTGAGCGAATACAGACAAAGATGATGAGGCGCATCATATCCCGCGCTCTTGCGCGGACGACTGTCACACACCCCTAGTGGCAGGGATGTAGGGAGACACTTGAGATGATCTTGGGATTCAGTGGAGGCTGTCCAGAGAAAACCCTCCACTCGAAAGGAAAAAGCCCCGCATAGTCTGTAGACCATGCGAGGCGACGGAGACGGTATTCCTAGTAGAAATGTGCTTGAATGCGGTATGACCGCTCTCAATTAGACACCGATATATTCGTAATCGTCATCATCTTCCTCATCCGTTTCAACTTCATCGATATCTTCATCGTCAGAGTCAGAATTGAAGAGCTCCGGGTCAAGATCAAGCTCAAACTCGAACTCGAACTCGAACTCGACCATGGTGTCACCCACTTGATCACAAACCGCTTCAAGACGTTCTTCGGCGGCGGGGCGCAATCGCATCTTGGAACCGTGAGCCATCCCTTCAAGAGTTTGAAAAACCATGCGAGCCAGCTCGTCATGATTGTTCGAGATCGACATCTGACCATCTATGACGGTAAGATCGATCTCTTCGAGCACTATTACAGCTGCTTCATCCACGAATTGGAGTAGTGGCTCGAGTTTCCCTTCATTCAATGAGCGACTAAGTGTCTTTACGATTGAGGTATGAAGTGCTTCTTCCGCTGCTCCGAATTGCTCTTCAATCTCTTTCAGAAGGGGCTCGATCTCAGTCTCAATGACCTGTTCAAGCTCTGCAATCTCTGCTTCAATCGGGCCGAGTTGCAAATTTAATTGTTCGCCGAGCGATTCAAGAACTTCGAATTGCCCTTCGAGGCCTTCCAATTCGATGAGTGCAGGCTCAAGTGATTCGATCGCTTCGATAACGACCTGCGGAATCTCAGCCATAAATTCCTCATTCAACTCGATTGATTGGATCGCTTGTTCGAGCTGCTCAGCGATAACTTCCCAATCAACCTCATTGATCGAATCAAGCTCAACTTCTTCCATCAGCGTTTCGAGCATAGGTTCGATTTGAATATTCAAGCCGGTTACAAGTTCATCGATGTCTAACTCGCTAAGCATCTCCGAGATCGCCTCAAGATCCATTTCCTCCATACCTTGAAGCTCACCCAAAACGTTGAGATCAATCTCGTCCCAGCCTTCTGTGTCGAAGTCGATCTCAGCAAGTTCTGCTATGAGCGGTTCCCAATCCAGTTCCGAAAGATCGATCTCAAAACTCTCAGCGATGTCTTCAGCATGTTCCAACATCTCGGCCAATGCTTCCTCGTCAAATTCGCCATCTTCGAGTATGACAGTCGCAGTTTCCAAGAGTGACTCGAGATCGATCTCGTGATCTTGCAACGCCTCTTCCAAGGCCATGACACCTTCTTCAAGATCAATTTCCAACTCTTCTGCTTGCGGGGCCAACTCTTCTAGCAGCCGATGGAGCTCCTCTAAAAGAGGACCAATCTCGTTTTGAAATTCATCGATGCTCTTTTGTAATTCGGGTTCGAGATCATCACCCGTTGCTTCTTGCACATTGGCAAGAAAAGCCGCGAGGGTTTGAGCTTGATTCAATCGGCCGATTGCCGTCTGCTGTTCAGCATTTGCTGAATCCTGTTGTGACTCCGTCATTGCAAGTCGTTGGAGCTGTCCGTTGGCTGCGCGACTCAAGTCATCAGCCGCATCCGCGCCGTCATTCGAGAGGAATCGCTTATAGGTGCGGTCTCGCCATTCACGTGCTTTTTTGTCGAATGCAGCAGGCTTGCCGGAGATTGAAAACTCGTATTTGTTTTCCCCATCGCCTAAACCGGTGGTGATGAGCTGAAATACGCGGCCGGTATCGTCCATCTCGCGTAGCGTGATTGTTGTGCCTTCTTCGATGTCAGTGATAGGACCGTTCTGTTGGCGAATAGTGAATCCGCCGTTGGATCGGAGCGTATATACGCTGCCGTTCTCATCAACGATACTGCTACTTCCAGAACCGGTGATTCGAGCGGAGCCGACAATGCCATGGCTCGGGTATCCTGCGACCGCACCGGCATGACCATGTCCGCCGCCGCTGCCGCCGCCTACACCGATGCCTCCACCGCCGCCACTTCGTCGCTGATCAGGCTGCCTGGTTTGAACAAAGCCACCACCTCCGCCACTGCCGGCAACGTTGGCATTGCTGCCGACAGAACTGACGCTCCCGCCTGATCCGCTACCAACACCTATTCCACCACCACGGCTCGTAGTGCTAACGGCTCCTCCACCACTGCTAACCGTCCTACCCGAGCCGGAGCTTAAAATGCTGACGCCGCCACCGCTGCCGCCGCCGCTGGTCACGGCTGAGACAGAGCCCGCTTTTTCTGGTGCAGTTGTGGATGTGGAAGTAGTTGGATTTGTTTCGGATGTCGCGGACGTTGCGTACGTTGCGGTTGTTGAAGGGTCAGTCCAGATGGAGACCGCAGCCAAGCTAGCGGATAAACCAATGATGCTCAGCGTCGTGGGGACAATTGCAAATCCGTATCGCTGTTTACGAGGCGTTTGATGATTGAGAATGCTCATGAGTCGTCCTTCCAATTCAGAGGTGCGTGCCATCGCCAACGTTCCGCAAGGAGCTTCACGTTGGTCGTGCAACGCACGGGCGATTTCTAAAAGATGTGATGCATAATCCGTCGGCCGCGTACCCATAGCAATTACATCGTCATCGCAGGCCTGCTCTCGATCAATCGAGAGACGATGTGTCGCCATCCACGCAAGCGGATTGAACCAATAGACCGCACAAGCGGCCCATCCAATGATTTGAAACAACCAGTCGTTCCTTCTAATGTGCGCCATTTCATGGGACAAGACAATGCGCATTCGTTCATGTGACCACGCTGCTGCCTGGGTCGGCAGGAGGATCACCGGGTGCGCCATACCCCATGTCATTGGTGTTGAAGCGTCGGCATGGACCAAGATTCGCACTTCACGATCGATATCAAGTTCAGCGGAAATCTCATTCACCACCCGCCGCCAGTCATGTTCAATCGGCCCAGCAGGAATTGCAGTTCTTGCCATGCGCTCGGCGTTCCAGAATCCACATCCCCAACGCACAACAACACAGATTAATCCGATCCCCCATAGGGCAACTACAACGGTCGGCCATCCAACACCAGTAGACCGCCACCACCCGGCAACGTTGGCTAATACTGATTGTGATTCATGGGCAGTCTGTGCCTGCTCCGCAATACCGCGTCCTGATTGTGGCTGATAATCTTCAGACAACATTTGCGAACGTGGCGTCGTGGTTGAGCTTGATGATCCCCCTCCACCACTTCCACCGCCGACGGTGATGGCATGATCAGCGGTCGAGTATTCGTCTTCCTGAATCCTGTTGGTTTCAGGAGTGTCGTCACGGGATGCCCCTGCTAGTGATTTCGACGGGCGAATACTGCTCTTGGGGTTGATACCAATTCCAGAAAGATCGGTGTCGCCCAACGGATGCGTTCTGGGCGTGTTCGGATGCAATCTGGTCATCCGAGCAGGTTCTGCAATCGAATGTAACGAGGCTGAATCTATGGCCGAATCTGCTGATGCAGACAGGTTTGGTCGAGGAATCAAGCTGAGATTCAGGTTCGGGGAGAACACAGTGAGAACCGGCACCGCTAAAGCTGAGACGATGGCAACGGTCCAAATGGATTGGCGTATTGCAGGAGCTTGATGGCGAACCAATTTGGTAAGCACACAGGCAAATCCCAGAATAAGCACGCTCTTAATCCCCGCGTCGGCGAGCAGCAGCATGAAACTGGCGGACGATAAAGACGAATCACTCCCGGATGAAGCTAAGCAAGTCAGGATCGGTTGCATATTCATTCTCCCTCTTCTCGTGCACGTTGAATCATCGCTTCCAGTCGATTCAGTTCGTCAGCATCGAGATTGATCGAGTCCATGTCGAGAAGAGCAGCGACCGCGCCTTGGGTCGATCCATCGAAGAATGTCTGAACAAGGTGTTGCAAAGCGGATTTGCTGGCTTTGTCCCGAGATATCACAGGCATGTAGACGTATCGAGGCCCATCCTGACGATGCTGCAGATGGCCCTTTTCTTCGAGAATCCGAAGCATTGCCCGAACCGCAGAGTAACTTGGCGGATCCGGTATGGCATCTAGGACTTCTGCGGACGTGGAGGCACCTTGTTCGTAGATGACATCCATGATTTGCCGCTCTCGTCGACTCAAATCACGAGTCGCGCGATCGGCCTTGGGCTTGGCCTTTGAGGATTCTGAATGAGACTTCTTTTTCTTACCCACTGGATACTGCCCTTCGTGTTCAGATTGGCTGGTCAGCAAATAGTTGCCTCAGCAACATCATTCGGTTTTACCGGTCAACTGTTGCTCCTGTTTCGGCTAAAGTGCTAAATTTTCTGCACATTGCTAAAAAAACAGCACATGGGCGACAGATAATGGCCCTTTGAACTGATGTGAAGGCGGTTCATCATGGCTTGGCTCGAGAAAAAGCGAGTACGGAAGGAGCGTCAGCATGCCTCGCAATCGGCCAATGCGTAACCTATAGCACTATGAATCCACGAAATGCAATACACCGAAATCACCGATCTGCCTTGCGGATCATCGCGTTTGCTTGGCTCAGTCTAGTCGTTTGGTTTGCGGTAGGGTTCCATGCAGTGGTCGAGGCGCAAACTGCTTCGACCTCGCTCTTTGAAGTTTGGTTTGAAAGTGATGTGCTGGATGAACCCGCTACGGGTCGGGTTCTTCTTTTGCTGGTCAAAGTGGACAGCGATGAGCGGGTTGGCGATCCGCTTCGGGCGCCTTTCTGGACCGATCCGCAGCCGATTTTCTCGAAAACAGTCGAGAACCTCAAGCCCGGCGAACGGGTGCGATTCACAGGCAGCGACACGGGCTTTCCCGGCGTTTTGTCCTCATTGAAAGGCGAATATGCAGTGCGTGCGGTCTTGGATGTGAATTCAACCACTGCAGGCTTTCGCTTGTCGGCGGACAATTTCCATAGTGCCATGACCAAAGTCAATCTAAGCAGCGAGTCGACCACATCGCCACACGTTTCTCCAGTTGAATTGGCACTCACAACGCAGGTCGTACCAGCAACCGTAGAAAGTAATGAGCACGTAAAACTGGTCGAATTCATCAGTCCGCGAATAAGCGATTTCCTTGGATTCCCCTTCACGCTCCGGGCAGGGGTTGTTCTTCCTCCTCATTATCATGATGACGATCGGCAAAATCGTTTGTACCCAACTGTGTACCACGTACCAGGATTTGGTGGCAGTCATCACTCTGCCTGGTGGGGTCGCAAACGTGAAGCCGCGATCTATACGGAAGCGGTACATGTGTATTTGGACTCGGATGGTCCATTCGGACATCATCTGTATGTCAATTCTGACAACAACGGGCCGGTCGGCGATGCGTTGGTTCACGAACTGATTCCGCATTTACAAGACACCTTTCGCGTGGTGGATGCACCGGAAGCAAGGCTTCTTACGGGCCATTCGAGCGGCGGGTATTCGACTGTTTCATTGCAAGTCCATTACCCAGAGTTCTTTGGCGGCTGCTGGTCCACTTCGCCGGACCCGGTCGATTTCCGCGCGTTCCAAATGACAAACATCTATACAAATGCGAATATCTTTGTTGACGATGAGGGAAATGAAAATGCTTCTTTCCGTAACAACGGCCAAGCAGTCGTGATGGTGCGCCAAGAGACTGGCATGGAGGATGCACTCCATTCGCGCAATGGTTCAGGCGAGCAATGGGATTCGTGGATCGGGTGTTTTTCAACGAAATCGCCGATCGATGGACTACCTGCCAGTCTGTGGGATGAGGAAACGGGAGAGATCAATCATGATGTCGCTCGACACTGGAGGAAGCATGACCTTCGGCATCACATAACAACGAATTGGGAATCTCTTGGTACCATCCTCTCCAAACGTTTGCATATCTTGGTCGGCGATGCAGACAATTTTGATTTACATCGAGCGGTGATTCTACTGAATGATGAATTGCAACAACTTGCAGGGTGGCCTGACGGGCCACAAACGCTTGATGAACATGCACTGCAAGGGTACATTGAGGTCATCCCCGGCCGAACCCATTTTGATATTCACAAAGGCGGAATCGGCCAACGCATCCAAAAGGAAATGTACCGCGCATTCGAATCGGCGGATGTATTGAATAGAACTAATGACAAGTAAGCTGACACGAATCACTTGTGCAACACGATGACGATTGAAACTGTGATGACAATGAGCTGCACGACAAATAGTACAAATGACATTCTCAAACGCCGATTCGGTTTTGATTCGCTCTTTCCCTTACAAGAGCGCATTGTTTCTCGCGTTATGAACATGCAGGATGCGCTGGTCGTCATGCCCACGGGTTCGGGCAAGAGTTTGTGCTACCAATTGCCTGCACTGGCATTACCCGGCAACCAAGAGGGCGCGGGCGTTGCCTTAGTATTCAGCCCGTTGATTGCGCTCATGGAAGATCAAGTTTCCGCGTTGCGCAAGAAGGGAGTACGCGCCCAGTACA
>PJEL010001045.1_pt1 | contig 29644 bp, 22 predicted proteins | sample 1853271 | NCBI WGS metagenome assembly PJEL01 (sample SAMN08108733, study PRJNA415343) | Invertebrate metagenome, whole genome shotgun sequencing project. | host: Globobulimina | place: Sweden: Gullmar Fjord | collected 2015-08 | reverse complement strand
CAACCACGCGGTGATCATAGCGCAGCCGCTACACCATCCGCGTTGCATATGGGTCGGCGCACATTGTGTTGGGGTTAAGCGATATGGACAGCGGGCAACGAGAACATTTGCTTAACCGTTTGCAACGCATTCCTGATGTTCGTCGTGTTCACCCTGACGTTCACGCTTGGCAATCCACTGATGAACCTGATCGACCAGGGCTTCCTGTGTCGGCTGCGGTCCAAGGTTGCAGAGTACTTACCGACAGGCATACGGCCTGGCTGTTGTCCTGATCTTTAGCGAAGAATTTCATGGCCAAATTCGTCACAGTATCAGCAGCATTGAAGACCGAAAGATCACTTCGCCAGGTCGAATTCTCAGCGCCATCGGCATGCGCTGCGGCGGCCACAAACACAGCGTCGCCGCCGCAGTCCCCTTGCACCACCCCGCTGACATTGACAAGACCGCTCTTGCTTTCGACGTTTGATCCAGCCGGTCCAGTGACCGTCAGTGACACGGTGAAGACTCCCTCAGTCGCATAGGTGTGCACTGGATTTTGCTGCGTCGAGTTCGAACCGTCACCAAAATCCCAATTGTGACTTACAATATCGCCGGTGCTCAGATCGGTGAAAGCGACACTTAATGGTGCTGTGCCCGACACTGGAGTGGCAGAGAAATCCACCGCCAGAGAATACTCTTCAAAAACCGCCGTCGTATCAAGCACGCTCAACTTGGTTGAATCGTAGGTACTGTTGTGCACACGGATAGTTCCACTTTGAATGACCGTCAGAAAGAGATCTCTCAGGTCCATCTCGCGGAAGGTCATGACGCCAGTACCGATGTCGTCAGAACTGCCAAAAGCTGCAGTGGCTGATGGCACATTTTCGGTACCGTCGATAATCGCGCTGTCGACGGTGAATATCGCGTGATCATAGACCTGACAGAGATTGCAATTGAGTCGTGTACTGCTTCCTGCGCCGCCTATGAAAAGCTCGGAACCGGCTTCTGCGTTGACTTCGTTAATGTGCATATTTCGCAATAAAATACGATCCGAGCCGAAGACATACACGTTGATCAGAGCGATATTGCAGTCGGTAAACTCGAAACGGGTTCCGAGGTTGGAGGTCATTCCATGCGCGATCCTGGTGTCTGCGGTGAGCCCTTCGACGATCTTAAGATCGGGCCCTAAATCTCCGGGCGTGTGCATGCTGAGCACAACGCCATCCGAATCATTCAGTTGAACATCGGCGCCATTCTTGAGATCTATCTGATAACCTTCGATCCAGGAATTGACCATATTAAAACGCCAGCTTTCGCTGGTTCTAAAATCCAGATCTTTGTTGACCGTATAATCCACGTCGGTGTAGAGCCCGCTGAGTTGAGCGGTCACATTGTCGAAGAAAAATACCGGGTAGGCACTTGAGTCTGTAAGTTCGACTTCGACCTGGTCGCGAACTTGGAGTTCTTCGACATCGCCGCCAGTAACAACAATCCGGGTCTGATCAAAGGGTCGAATACCGCTGTGGTTGGTCAACCAAGTATCGTCCCCGGATACGGTCATGGTCGGACTATCTGTACCGTCGCCATAGAGTTCAAACCAGAACTGTCCACCGACACTTCGAATCACACTATTGTCGATGATCAACTGCGAATTGTCTGATACATCGATATGATGCTCTTCGTCATAATCCAGAATCAAAGTCACTGTCGCGTTTCGAATAGTCAAGACGGCGCCGTTTTCGACGAAGATAGACCCATCAATCTCGCGATCAGCGTCGATCAACAAAGAGGTCCCGCTCACAAGCAAATCCTCGCTGCTTCCCAAGGAACAGATCAACAAGAAACAGACCGACAAAACGATACAATTCTTCATAAGAGGTCTCCAATCAGACATTTAATCGCTAGATTCTAACTTTACCACAATACCTTTTCTCGCCCGCGGTGGGGTTGGGTCGTTTCCGGGCTTGACAGATGTGGCTGTCGAATGTTAAAAATAAAAAGTTATGAGACTTAATCGCGTTTCCTCACTGGTTCTCTGTTGCATCATGTTGCACACTCACCTGCGAGGAAGGAGCGCCTAAGTTCACTACTTAAAAAGTGTTTAGAGCTTTCCAGCCCGCAGCGGTCCTCCGTTGCGGGCTTTTTTGTTTTTGGGAGATAAGCATGACATTGCAGCAGCTTCGTTATTTGGTGGCGATCGTCGAAAATGGCCTCAACATCACCGTGGCCTCGGAGCGGCTCAATACGTCGCAACCGGGTATGAGCCGCCAGCTCAAGCTCTTGGAGCGAGAGCTGAAAGTGACGCTGTTCGAACGTAAGGGCAAGAGCCTGAACCGGCTAACGCATGAAGGTGACGATGTACTGCGCAGCGCGCGCACGATTCTGCGTGAGGTGGAATCTATCAATGATCTCTCACGCGTTCGCTTCGACTCAGAATGTGGAGTGCTTTCTATTGCGACAACGATCACCCAAGCTCGTTATGTGCTCCCCGACGTGATTCGTCAGTTTCGGCTGAGGTTCCCAAAGGTCACCATTGACCTTCATCAAGGATCATCAGACCAGATTCTCGCGATGGCTGACCACCGTTCTGTTGACCTGGCCATCGTCAGCTGTGCTTGTGATATGCCGGACGAGATGCTGGTATTGCCTTGCTTTCGCTGGTCGCGGGTAGTGGTGGTTCCGCCGGGTCACCCGTTGACTCATGAAAAGGGTCCGCTGACGCTTGAGATACTCGCGCGTTATCCGCTGGTGACCTACAATCTGGGCAACAACCGCAGTTGCCAACTCAACCAGGCGTTTGCCCAGGCCGGTCTCGAGCCGACTGTAGTATTTACCGCCCGGGATCCCGACGTTATCAAGACCCAGGTTCGTATGGGTCTTGGTGTCGGAGTGCTTGCGGCGATGGCGGTGAGTGAAGACGAAGAAGGCCTCGAGGTTCTTGATGTATCTTCGCTGTTTCCACCGGTCACGACGTGTGTTGCGCTGCGCCGGGATACGCTGCTTCGGGGTTACCTCGTATATTTCATGCAGCTGGTGGCGCCTTCGGTGAGTGAAGCGGGCATCCGCCGCAAGTTCGCCGGCGACGACATAAGAACCTTCAACGACGCATTTTGCGACCCGCTTTTGCCGGTGATCGGAGCTCGGTCAGGAACGGACCAGGTTTCTGCGGGCTAGGAGGGTGTAGTGCATAGATTGGCGGCGCCTTTCGGGTGTCGTTTGGTCCCTTTTCCGGCGCATTCTTGGCCCATACCACCAGTATGAACCTGCGAATCCGCCGAAAAACGGCCTCGAACGACCCTCCAAAATCCATCCACCATCTATGCACTACACCTCTCCTAGAGGTTTCCCATGTCGATCTCGTGCAGTCCGCATTCTCGCTTGAGGCCGAAGAAACGGGCCTGTTCGGCGGGTGTGTTTTCGTCGATCGGCATGGTGGTATGGGTATCTCCGATGGACTGGTAGCCACAAGACCACAGCGGGTGACGCGGAAGCTGATGGCGTTCGAGATAGCGGTCTACATCCTGTTCGCTCCAGTCAACGAGAGGGTGAACCTTCCATCGTTTCCCAGCCGGTTCGACCACCAAGAGTTTGGATCTGGAGCTTGCCTGATATCTCCTCAAGCCCGCAAACCAGGTGTTGGCGCCGAGGTGGCTGAGGGCGCGGCGCATTGGTTCTACTTTGTTTTCGTTGTTGTAAGCGCTGATACCCTCAAGACCGTGAAGCCATCGTTTACCGTGCTTCGCCTCCTGCCATGCTGGACTGAGACGGCTGCGATAAACGTGCAGGTTCAGCTTGAGTCGTTCGGTGAGTTCGTCGACAAAGCGATAGGTCTCAGGGAACAGGTAGCCCGTATCGATCAGTACGACCGGAATCTCCGGCTGAAGCCTCGTGACCATGTGCAGACTGACCGCTGATTGGGCGCCGAAACTCGACGTCAACACGTGTTCGCCAGGGAGGTGGGTGAGCGCCCATTTTACGCGCTGCGCTGCTGTCAGCCCGGTCAAATCTCGGTTGAGCTCATCATTCGAACGTTCGACTTGCAGCGTCGTTGTCTGGTGGTGAAATGTCATCTGGACCCTCCCACGAGAAGGGGAAGTTCACGCACCTCGCGACCGGCGGCCACAGCAGGGACGAACCCGGCTCGAACGACGTAGTCACCGAAGCGTTCACCAGGAAGACGCTCTGACGCGAAATGAGCGAGTACCGGATCAAGGGCGGCAATGATGCCTTTAAGATCCTCGTTCTCACGATAGATGCTGTTCAGCCGGTCTCCAGAATGGCTAGCTCCAAGATGGAGGTTGTAGCGCCCTGGGCCTTTGCCGACCAGGCCGATCTCGGCGAGTGTGGGTCGCGCGCATCCGTTGGGGCATCCGGTCACCCGCACGACGATTGGCTCATCCTGGATTCCGTGTTGAGCAAAGAGGACTTCGAGGTGGGTCATGAGCTCGGGCATGATTCTCTCGGCATCGGCCATGGCTTGACTGCATGTTGGAAGCGCTACGCAAGCGAGGGCGTTCAATCGCACAGGAGTCAAGGAACTGTGGCTGTCGAGACCGTACTCGGAAACGATGCGATCAATCTTGTTCTGTGAACCCTTGCTGATGCCGGAAACGATGAGGTTCTGGTTTGCAGTCAGGCGAAAGCTGCCGCGGTGGTTCAGCGCCAGTTCTCGCAGGCCTGTCATCCAGCGGTTATCTCCGCGGTCTTCCACACGACCGTTCGCGATGGCAAGAGTCAGGTGCAATTTGCCGTCTTCGCTCTGTGTCCAGCCGAAACGGTCTCCGGTGTGATCGAACTGAATCTTAGCGGCCGGCCCGAGAGCAAATCCGAGGCGCTGTTCAAGCTCACCGACGAACCAATCCAGGCCACGTTCGTCAATGGTGTATTTGAGACGCGACAGATGCCGGTGCTCGCGGTTGCCGAAGTCTCGTTGGGTTGTCACGATGGCCTCCGCCACAGCAATGACCTGTTTCGGTGTGCAAGATCCGATAACGTCTGCAATCCGGGGATAAGTTTCATGGTCAGTGTGGGACATTCCTAAACCACCGCCGACTGCAATGTTGAAGCCTGTCAGACGACCGTTGCGCACGATGGCGATCAGGCCGAGATCATGGGCAAAGACATCCACATCATTGACGGGTGGAACGGCCAGGGCGATCTTGAACTTTCGCGGGAGGTAGGTATGGCCGTAGATGGGTTCCGAGTCTTCGACCCTGTTGGCAGTATCGACGACCTTGTCTTCATTGAGCCAGATCTCGTGGTAGGCCGAAGTCTTTGGCGTCAGATGCTCGCTGATGCGATTTGCCCAGCCGTAGGTTGCTGCGTGAATTCGTGATTGTTCGGGCAAGGAGCTGCACAACACATTGCGGTTGACATCGCCGCACGCGGCGATGGTATCGAGCAGAGAATCATTAATGGAAGCCACCGAGGTTTTAAGATTGCGTTTGATGATGCCGTGGAACTGAACCGCCTGACGGGATGTCAATCTCAGGGTGCTATTGCCATGTTCGCGAGCGATAGCGTCGAGAGCCAGCCACTGTTTGGGGGTGCAGATGCCGCCGGGTACGCGCACGCGGACCATGAATCGGTAAAGCGGCTCGAGCTTCTGCTCTTGGCGTTCGAGGCGAAGGTCGCGGTCGTCATAGAGGTAGATGCCGTGAAACTTGGTGATTTGTGAATCATCGTCGCTGATGGCGCCGGTGATCTCTTCCGCGAGTCCCTCTTCAATGGTGCCGCGGAGATGCCTGCTACCGGCCTTGATGTGTTCGACCGCGCTCAGTGTATCTGGCAGTGCGTTTGACTGTTCGTGATGTTCCATGATCTTGTTCTCCTTAGGGTCCGCGCAGAAATAAGTTGGCATTTTCTAGGGTCAGATATGCTTCGGATTTGGCCTGCGCGACAAAGCGAAACTGGAGGTGCAGCTCGGCCTACATTGAGGATTTCGCGACCGAACGCGGGCCGAAGACGTGGTATAGACGCCGCTAGAAAATGTGAAGTTCTTGCTGCGCGGACCCTTAGTAGACGTCGCGGTGGTAGCGCCCTGTGGCCAAGAGCTCGTCCACAGTGTCGTGGGCGCGCTCCTTGGAGAGTGCTCCATGCTCTTTCACGATTTCGATCAGTGCCGAGTGAACTGCAGGCGCCATGGTCGAGGCGTCGCCGCAGACGTAGATGTGCGCTCCGTCGTTGAGCCAGGCGTAGACCTCGCGACCGTGCTCGACCAGCCGGTGCTGCACGTACACCTTGTGGTCTTGATCCCGTGAGAATGCCACATCAAGGCGAGATAGCATACCCGTCGCGAGGTGTCGTTGCCATTCAGTTTGATAGAGAAAGTCGGTGTCGAATCGACGGTGTCCGAAGATCAGCCAGCTTCTTCCCGAGGCCCTGCTCGCACTGCGCTGCTGCATGAATCCGCGATATGGAGCAACGCCGGTGCCGTTACCGATCATGAGGATCGGCGTGTCATCGGAGGCCGGAAGGTGGAACCTAGGATTGTTCTCGATGAACACCGGCAAGGTCTCGCCTTCCGTATCGCGGTCACTAATGTGTGTCGAAGCTGCTCCCCAATGGAGATGACCGAAGCGCTCGTAGCGAACCGCTTCGACCGCAACATGGACCTCATCCGGGAACTCTTCAAGACTTGATGCAACCGAGTACAAGCGAGGCGTCAGCGTTCGTAGAGATTTTGTGAACTCAACGGCTGAGAGCTGGGCTGGAAAACCACGGACGATGTCGACAATCTGTCGCGTCTTCAGAAACTCGCTAAGTTCAGCGCGGTTGTCTGGCAACAGTAGGCGATCAAGATCCTTGCAGTGGGCCGATTGGGCATAACGCTCGACGAAAGACCGGCTCGATCTGGTGATCTCGAGACGGCTGGCCAGGGTCTCCGCCAGTGGCAGGTCCTTGTTGTCGACTTTCACGGGTTCTTCAGGGTCCAGGTTCAGAAGGTCGACGAGCTGGTTGATGAGTTTAGGTGGGTTCGTCGGCACGACCCCGACAGCGTCGCCGGGCTCGAACGCCAATTTCGATCCTTCGAGTGACAACTCGATGTGGCGGACATCGTTGATCGATCCTCGGCCGGTGATGCGCTGGTTGACAAGCAGCTCTGCTGCGAAAGGATTCTCGCGGCCATGCTTCGGTCTCGGTTCTACGGCTCGCAGGGCAGGTGTAGACACAGCTACCGATACGACGCCATCTTCGCGCTTGTACTGTCGTTCGAGATCATTGATGACGGTTTCGATCCAGGCCGCCGCGGGACTGTCGAAGTTGACGTCACACTCCACCCTTTCTATCACCCGCTTGGCGCCGAGTTCTTCGAGCCGGCGGTCCAACTGGCGCCCCGCTTCGCAGAACTTTGTATATGAGCTGTCGCCGAGTGCGAGTACCGAATACCTCAGTGCTTCGAGTCGTGGAGTTCGGCGTTTTTGCAGCGAGCGGAAGAGGCTGTGGGCATCGTCGGGCGGATCGCCTTCGCCATGAGTGCTAACGATGCAGAGGAGAAACGATTCCTTCTTCAGCCGGGCCACCGGGTACTCGGCCATGCTGATTTTCTTCACGTCCAGGCCACGCGACCTTGCCCTCTCTTCGAGGCGAGATGCGATGGTGCGGCCGTTGCCGGTCTGAGAGCCGTAGAGAATGGTGACTTGAGGGAGTTCATCAGCATCGCCTACTGGTCCCGGTGTCTGCTGAGCTGCTGCGGCGAGCCCCGCGAGGTAACCACTGGCCCAGACCAGTTGCTGGGTCGACAAATCCTTCGCGGCGCCGTCGAGACCGTGAACCTGGTCTGATGTGAGAGCTTCGTATTCTGCGGCCAAGGCGCTGGGATTCATGACAGTTCTCCTCGTCAGACCCCACGCTACGTGAAACGGGATTCGCTGTGAACGAACTCTTGGTGCTATGCATATGCGTTTGATGCATAAGGGCTCATCTCTTGACAGAAGGTCGTCCAGAACGTATTTTATTACCGGACACTGGTCGGTTATGGAGGTCGAAGCACGATGGTTCAGGTTCCCAACGAAGCGTTGCGCCAGCGGATTTTACTGACTGCGCGCTGTACTTTTCTCAAGGTCGGCTTTCACGATGCGTCGATTCGTGCGATCGCGCGTGAAGTGAAGACAACGAAGAGCAATATCTATACATACTTCGCCAGCAAGGACGATATGTTCTGCAAAGTGGTGGAGCCGACCCTCGATGAAATCCATGCGGTACTCGACTTCGTGGGTGATCGTGATGCTCTGCAAGAATACCTGGAACACGGCCGTCGCAAGGACGAAGCTACGGTCCTCGCCGACTTCATTCAACGTAACCGCGAGAACCTGAAGCTGCTTCTTTTGCAAGCGACCGGAACCAGTCTGGAGGATTTCCGCGATCGCTTCAATCGCGCGCACAACAAGGTCATGGAGCAGGCGATCCCGTTGCTCGCAGCGGCCCAGAATCTTCCCGGAGGCAAGATTTCGTCCTTCATGATCCACTTCGTATCTTCAGCTTTTCTTCGCTTCGTCGAGGAGGTCATCCGATTCGACCTTCCGTACGGCGAGATTCTTGAACATGCCGAGGAATACGACGCCTACCACGCGGCAGGTGTTTTCGCGGTCTTAAACCGCATGACTCACCAATGATTTCTTCAATCTCTTGTATGCATTCACCGCGAATCGCCGCATGGTGTTTTTTTGGACTCAATACCGGACAGTGGTCTTGTTTGTTTAGGGCGCCGATTGCAAAGCACCGGCGCCGTTGGGCTTTTTTTAACCTTAAAACCGGACACTGTTCGTTTTCAAACAGAAGGAGGCTCTTTTGAAGAATGCACGGAAACTATTGTGGTTGCTGATCGCCGTAATCTGCTGTGCCGGCCTGGTTATGTCTCTGACCCGGGGAACACGGGGCGCTGCTTTCGAAACGATTGACAACGAGCCACTGGTCGAAATCACGCTGCGCGACATCTCGCGTGCTGTATTAGCCACGGGCATCATTAAACCGTCGGTCGGGGCGGAGGTCAGGGTCGGGTCGCGGGTTTCGGGGGTGGTTGCTCGCCTACATGTCGAAATTGGCGACAGGGTCGAACAAGGGCAGTTGCTGGGCGAGCTGGACCCGACCGAATACCAGGCGCGCTGTCGCCAGGCGGAGGCGAGTCTGGAGAATGCCCACGCCGAACTCACATTCCGCGAACTGGAGCTTGAGCGGCAGCAGACTCTGTTCGAGGGGGGCTTCACTTCCAGGCGCCAGCTTGACGAAGCGAATGCTCGGTTCGACCTCGCCCGAGCTTCAGTGAAAGAGGCGCAGGCCCGATTGGCTTACGACGAGGTGCAACTGGCGTACACCCGGATTTCAGCTCCGATTTCAGGCGTGGTTGCGGCGGTATCTACCCAGGAGGGTGAAACCGTTGCCGCCAGTCTGACAGCTCCGACATTCGTGGTGCTGATCGACCTCGATCGCCTGGAAGTTTGGGCCTATGTCGACGAGACGGACATCGGCAGAATTCGGGAAGGCCAGCGTGCGACCTTCACGGTTGATACCTATCCGGAGGTGGATTTTGAGGGCGTTGTGACTGCCATCTATCCCAAGGCGGAGATGAAAGACAACGTCGTCAATTACGTGACGATCATCGACATCGACCAGCCTGCAGGCATCTCGAGGCCAGCTGAAGTGCGTACCGTGCTTCGTCCAGAAATGACAACAACCTGTCGAATCTACCAGGAGACCCGCAATGAAGTTGCGACTTTGCCCTCTGCCGTCGTCAAACGGGAGGGGATGCAACGTTTCGTCTATCTCGCCGATGGGGAGGCCATCAGCCGGAGGAATATCACCGTCGGCTGGAGCGACAGCAACTTCGTCGAAATCACGTCGGGTCTGACGCCCGGCCAATATGTACTGAGCAGTCCCCAAAAGGAGCTTGAGCAATGATCAACCTTTCTTCTGTTAATAGAGTCTACTCACGGCCCGGCAATGAGCCGGTATACGCGCTGAACGACATCAACCTCAATATCAAAAAGGGCAGCTACGTGGCTGTCATCGGCCCGTCAGGATCGGGCAAGTCGACTCTGATGAATATAATGGGACTGCTCGATACACCCAGCAACGGCTCGTACAGTATCGAGGATGTTGATATGGCCTCCTTGTCGGGTGACGAGCTCGCGGCCACTCGCAACGCAACGATTGGTTTTGTCTTTCAGTCGTTCCACCTGTTGCCGCGAACTACTGCCCTCGAAAACGTCGAACTGCCGTTAACCTACGCCCGCGATATGACCAGCTGCCGGCCGGCAGCGGAGGTCCTCGGGTCAGTCGGATTATCGCACCGTCTCAAGCATTTTCCTTCAGAACTTTCTGGTGGCGAACAGCAGCGAGTGGCGATTGCCAGAGCTTTGATCACCGACCCGCCTTTGCTGCTCGCCGATGAACCGACCGGTAACCTCGACTCCAAGGCCGGATTTGAAGTGCTTGAGATTTTTCGGCAGCTGAATGAAGACGGCCGAACCGTAGTGCTGATCACCCACGAGATGGAAGTGGCACGCCAGGCGCAACGCATCATTCGAATCGTCGATGGCCAAATTGTCTCTGACGAACCGGTCGCGAATTAATTGATAGCAAAAAAAAGAAGGAGAAATCTATGCGATATTCGAAACTTTGGCGAGACGGGCTGCGGACGATGTTCCGCTTTAGACTGCGAACGAGCTTCATGATGCTCGGCATCGTCATCGGCATGACCGCCTTGACCCTGGTGCTCGCGGTTGGCAGCGGTACGAGGAAGCAAGTCAGCGAGAATCTTCGCCGTTACCTCAGCCCGTCGGACATCGTAGTCATTGCTGGCGGTAGCGAACGGGGCGATGGCCGAGATGACGAAGAGGCTGTCGAAAGAACACTGGAAGACGCGGCATTGACCGCTACACTCAATCGCGAGGACCTCAGGTACATTGCTGGACAGGTATCCAACGTCCTGGACTACGACGCAAGCCAGTTTACTTTTTGTTCGGTCAAGTCAGGTTTCAATGCGATGGATTTGCGAGTCGTGGGGCAGACAGAGCACGCGGCAGAGGTCTGGAACCGGGGCGTTACCAGCGGTCGTTTTCTGAGCGCAGACGACATGCAGCGCTCCGCTCGAGTTGCTATGGTTGGATATGGGCTGACGGACCTTCTGTTTGGTGGTTCGAACCCAGTAGGCCAACAGATTCGCCTTGGTACCGCGCCTTTCGAGGTTATCGGTGTGCTGGAACCACTTGGCATCGATCCCCACGGTACCAATCGTGACCTTGACATCATCGTCCCTTTAACGACCGCGATGCGTCGATTGATGAATGTCGACTACATCGTTTCGGCGAAGCTGCGGCTACGCGACGAGAAACGGATGAACGAGTCTGCGGTGGAGATTCGGGAAATTCTGCGCCAACGCCATTCTCTCACCATCGATGAACCGGACGACTTCCAGTTGATCACTGCGGCCCAGGCCGAGGACATGCTGGCGCGCATGAACCAGGTTTTTACCGTGCTGCTGCCGTGTCTCTCGCTGATCACACTGACCGTTGGTGCCATTCTGGTCGCGTCTCTGATGCTCATTACCGTCAACGAGCGACGAGCTGAGATTGGCCTGCGTAAGGCGCTCGGCGCCCGGCGAAGGGACATCTTGGCGCAGCTGATCATCGAGACGTTGCAGATTACCGTCAGCGCCGGCCTGCTTGGTTTCGTACTTGGCGCGGTCGCTGTCCGGATCCTGGCGACCCAGCAGAATCTGCCGATCACGACCTTTCCGTGGCAAGCGCTGTTGGCCGGCATCGGTGTCTCGGTCGTCATTGGGCTCATCGCTGGGGTATTGCCGGCACGTCGCGCCGCGGATCTGCAACCTGTAGAAACACTGTCATGAACCTGCGCCGGTGCCTACGGCAATCGTTTATTATGATCACCGGCAATCTTCTGCGCACCGGGTTGGCGATGCTGGCGTTGGCGGTCGGTGTGGCGGCCCTGGTGGTCATGGTAGGCCTGGGGCAAGGTGCCAGCCGAACCGTGCTGGACGAGATCCAGAGCATGGGCAGCAACCTTCTCACTGTCCGGGCTGCCCAGGAGCGGAAGTTGACCGGCCGCAACCGTCAATTCAGGCAAGTCACCACATTGCGGCCAGAAGACGCAATCGCGATCGCCGGTCTTGCCGAGGTCCAGGCCGTGGCGCCCGCATGCATCCGCACCTTACGGGTCAGATGGGGAGAGCTGTCGACCACCACCAAGGTGGTCGGCACTTCGGCGCAGTTTCCGTCGGTGCGGAACTTCTTGATGCAAAACGGCCGGTTCTTCGGTGTGGCGGAGGATTGCGCCGGGCTGCGGGTTGGTGTGATTGGCAGCGCTCTGCGGATGAAGCTCTTCGGAGACCGCGATCCAATCGGCGAGCGTGTGCGCATCGGGAGGGTGCCAATCGAAATCATTGGCACCCTCGCGCCGAAGGGGCAGAGCCGGGATGGGGCGAACGAGGATGATCTGTTGGTTATCCCTGTGCGCGCCGCGCTTCGTCGCGTTCTCAACATCCGTCACCTCGACGTGATTTACGTTCAGGCCCAAAACCTCACCTCGCTGAATTCGACCGAAGCCGCGGTTCGAGAAGTATTGCGCGGGCAACACCGCCTCGACCGTCGCCGGCTCAGTGATGATTTTTCGATCAGTAACCAAGCGGCCTTGCTCGATACAGCTGAGCAGACCCGGAGGTCGTTCATGCTGCTGATCCTGTGGACCGCCAGTATCGCTTTGCTGCTTGGTGGTTTCGGAATTCTCGCGATCATGCTGCTTTCCGTGCGCGAACGAACGCCGGAGATTGGACTGCGCTTGGCATTAGGAGCCCGGCGGCGAGACATACTGCTGCAATTCTTGATTGAAGCTCTGGCACTGGCCATCGGTGGCGGATTCTTCGGTGTGGTGCTTGGCGCGATCGGTTGTCACGTTGCCCAGTTCCAGCTCGGTTTGGTGGCTCAGTTTTCGTTGCAAACCGTCGGTTTTGCGGTGTTCTTTTCTGTCAGCGCGGGTCTGGTTTTCGGCGTGCTTCCTGCGCGGCGAGCTTCGCGACTCTCTCCGGTCAGCGCTTTGAATCTCACTTAGCCCTCGCAACGAACATTGGTGAGGGATGCGGGACGACGTTGGTGTCGAGAGGCGGGCTTGCCTCGTATTTGTCTATTGGGTCGGGCCTTCCCTGCAATAATAGCGTCCTACAGGATGCGCTGAATTCTTTTGATTTCCTTTGGAATATCCTGTCGTGTTATCAGGTCTCCATGACCCGGTACGATGATGTCGGAATTCTTTTCCCCGATCAGATCAAGCGTATTCATCCAGGTTTTCCAATCCTCCGGACTGCCAGTGCCTATTTTGAACCGTTCCAGGCGATCGAATTCCCACTCTCGAATCCATCCTCGAAAATGAATTCAGAGGCGTATCTTTCCAGGGTGAATGTATCGACTTCGCCAGCGCCGAGACTGATCACCTGACCGGAAACCTGGAAGTTGTTTACGGTGATTTTGAGGTAGGTAGTCATTTCCGCGAGATTGCCGTAGGTTGTCCAGTCTTGATAACTGGTGGCGGTGAACCAGTCGGTATCGATTCCATCGGTGAGGGCGCCGGCGGATCCGGTTGTGATGTAAACCGTGCCGAGCGGATCCTCAACTTCGTTTTTGATCGGTTTGCTGCGTTCGTAGGCGTGGTTGTGGCCGTTGAAGAAGATGTCAACCCCATAAGCATCCATGATGGCCCGGAGTTGAGCAGCTCCGGCTGTCGGTCCATGGTTCCAGCCGCTGCTCAAAAGGGGAGCGTGGGCAAAGACAAAAATGTGATCGTATATGCCTTGGGCGGCTGCTAACTCTGTGAGTAGCCAGTCGAATTGACCCACTCTGTAGCAGTTCGCATTACGAGCGGCGTCGAGAAGCAGGGTCTGGTCAGCGCAGTATTCTTCGCAAGAAGCATATCCAGGATGCCCGCCGTTGCACGAGAGCATGCCGTAGTAGTCGTCGTTTTGACGCAGAACGATGAAATAGTTGTTTAAGTATGCGAAGGAGTAGAAGAAATCTTCCGAGTGACCGGAAGCGCCAGATCCCGACGTGTCGCAGATTTCTCCGTGGTTGAGATTATGGGGAAAGAATCCAGGTACGTTCAGAGTATCTCCGTGGTTCACATAATCTGTAGGATCAAGAAGGTCGCAGATGCCATCTCCGCAAGGATCCGGATACCAACTACTGCCCCAATTGTCGTCGTGGTTACCGATGACAGGGAAAAAGCTGCTGTTGAGGCCTGCAGGTGGTGTGCGGGCCAGAATGGGCGTCAGTTGGTAGAGCATGTTGCCGCTGGCTTGATCTCCACTACACCCATTGTCATGAGCAAAACAGCTCGTGGTGCCAGATCCCTCGATGAGATCTCCCGTATGAACGTAGAAGGCAGTGTCTTCCGCCACCATCAGATCCATCAACTGATGGAATCGAACATTTCTCTCGCAATCTCCGCCGTTGAGGTCGCCGAAAACGACGAAGGAGAATGAACCTCTTCTTAAGGTTTCTGAGTTCATATCGAGCGATGAATCCTCGGCGGACCCTACACCCGTCGTGATTGCGATTACCAGGATCAGGCAGTAGAAAAATAGTGGCAGTCTGATCGTCGGACCCTGATGGAACTGTTGGTGAAGCATGACCCAAGGATAACGAAGGATGGTTCCATTCCAATCCCGCAAAAAGGTGATGTTGTGACGAATGGCACAGATTCTCCGAGGAACAGGAACAAGGGACAGTGTCTAACTAGAACTCAAACGTGTTTCATGGGTTCCGATCCTGGGAAAGTAGAGGTAGATGGAAACAGGAAATCACTATCCGTCAGGGGCACTCAGCCTTCTTCTTGATCGCTGTCAGTTTTTCTAGTATGGGATTCCTCTAGAGATTCTGTGAGCTGATTGAGGTTATCGCAGATCTCTTGGAGAAAGTCATTTTCGCGCAGCTGCAGTCGCTCGCTATGCTCGCCTTCCAGTAGCTTATCAATATGCCTTTTTATGGGAATAATAGGTCCAATAAGCCTTATGTTGACCCTGATGCAGGTATAGAAGCCTACTGCTGCAATGAGTCCGTAGCCGATAAAAAGAATGGCTGGCAGGCGTACGGAGAGAGCGGATAGTGTGAAGCATAGCGGTTCGGAGGTGATCTCAAGCGCGGCCACCTCGGACTGCATTATGCCGACGAACTGATGCATCAGAAACCAAGAGACAATCAGCATTGCTAAGGTCGGGAGCATTGTCAGGTATACTGACATCTTGATCTCCTTATACTCTCCAAACAAAGCATTAGTTATTGTGCGGCGTGCTTTTTTATCTTTACCGTCCATCGTTGACGATCGTTTTCTGCATCGTTCGCCCCCTTATTAGGGTCTCCCTGCGGAGCCTGAAAACCATCATACCGTACAGCCTAGGTTTGTCGAACCCAAGGCGGCGGTGCACTGTCTCTACCTGCGGAATCTTTGGTCGGCTCGACCGAGGTGCTTTGTTGTCTCGCACCGCCCCAAACACTCTGCGACACGATCAAGACAACGAGGAATGCCGCTAGTGTACTGCGTCTGAATTCCGTGCCCTTATCTGGCGAGAACTCCGTGCCGCTGGCAAGGCGCGACGACGCAGTCGTAGTTGGACTACTTCAAGGAGAAGCAACGCAGCCAGCGGCGCGGAGGGCCGCCAGGAAGTGGTAGGGATTTCAGACGCAGTACACTGACAAACGAAAAGGCCGATTGATATTCACTTGCTAGTTTTTGTTTGAGTCTCTACCACCAGCTCTGAACCTTCAATTTTGCTGTTTTTCAGGCCAACGGGTAAATCGTGCATCTGCGTGAACGATGTCGTTTTCGAATTCGCGCGGCTCGAAGCTTCCTTCTTGGTAGATGTCCCTTTCAAACTCGCCGTCTTTTCCGCTGCTGCGAATCATGACTCGATAGGTTTCTTGATCCAGACGAACCTCGAACGGATTGTCCCAAGCATCGGCTTCAGGGACCACTCGGATATACTTTGGTACCAGGAGTGTCGTCAGTTCAGCTGTTGAAATCATCGGCGGCGCAGCATCATTCGAAAATGAAATAGGTTCTGTGATGGGATCGACGGAGTTCGCGGACCGGGGAGTTGATGGTGTCGTAGTTTCGTCCTGGGTGCTTTCGTATTGGTCGATGGCCCATGTTTGCAACGCAGTGGACAGAGCGCGCATATCAGACATCGTACGCTTCTGGCGGGAGAGGTTGTACATGTATGAGTTCATCGAACTTGCGGCCCATAGATACCCAAACCCGGCGGCGATGGTGCCGAGCAGGGCAATCACGGCGTAGACATAGCGTTTGCCGCCAATGCCGCGGGAGAGGATTCGAAATGACCGCACGATTCCGTAGAGCATGATTACAAATGCTGCGAAAAACCCAATTTCGGTGCCGGCGGCAGACGCCAGAATGACGAATGTGAAAAATACGACCCGGCCGACTTTGCCGGCAGCGCTTCGTTGAACCGGGCTGGCTTCAGCAAGGTGACCCGCTATCGCGAGTAGGGGAAACACCAGAATCAGGTAGAGTACACCATCGGGCCGGGGCGGGTTGTTGGCCGCAACTGGCACGGCGAAACCGATCAATACGGTAGTGAAATAGGCGATTCTGCGATGAAAAATCATGGCTGCTCCTTCGTGTTTATCCAGGTGAATACCCAGTCCCGGTCGGGCCAGAAATCAGAACGCTGAAATCCATAATGGGCAGATCCTCTCACGGTTGGCAAGCGTGTGAGCTGGTAGTTTGAGCTTTTGAGTTGTAGTCCAGGACAAAGCCGAAGGTCAAAAATCGCCTTTTTGATAGGGTGCCGCCATTCGCGAGTCGACAACAGAATGTAGCGGGCGTTGGTTGCAATGACCTGCTGGGCGTAACGGAGCCGCAGTCGATAGATTTGCTTCGGCCTGAAGAAAACCCGCAGCGAGACTTCATCACCATGCACGACGGGGAGAATAGAGCTGATTGGGGTTCCGTTCTCGTCGAGCACGTCAAGCGCCAACGAATCGGGTTCGAGGTGTTGGTCGTCGACCGGAAACGGAATCTCGAGGCGCAGCGCAGTCGGCCATGGTGCAGTGTTGTGGTACTCGTACATTCCATCGACTTCAATACCGCCGTTTGCAACGGTCACTTCGATGTGTTCGGCGACGAAACGGACCGGTGTCCACAAGCCGCTGAACAGTACGATTCCCACGAGAGCCAAGGCCGCAATGATCAGAACCCCGATTAACGGACGTTGTGGTGACGGTCGCGACATTGTTACAAGCTTACTACCAAGCAGCGAAAAGCGTGCTTGAGGTATGCGGCTTAGATATGGACTTGCCACGTCCGCTTGGCGTCTGCCATCCTGGTAGAATGAAGCTGGCTGGAAAAGGGAAATTTCTATCGATCTCTCGGATTTCTTCGGAAAGGTTCCATGACGAACAAGACAGGTAAACTCCTTATCATCGATGACGACGAGGATGTACTTTTCGCCGCAAAGCTATGTCTTCGAGGCCTCTTCGATGTGGTGCGCATCGAGAGCGATCCCGAGGTTTTGCCAGAGCTTTTAGCTCAAGAACGCTTCGATGTCATTCTTCTGGATATGAATTTCAAGAGAGATGTCAGTAGCGGCCAAGAGGGGCTGACTTGGTTGGATCGAATCCTCGATACTGAGTCGACGACCAGTGTCGTAATGATCACCGCCTATGGTGATGTAGAACTCGCGGTCAAAACTATTCAGCAAGGCGCCACCGATTTCATTGTTAAGCCGTGGAAGAATGAGAGATTGCTCGCTACGGTCTCAAGTGCCTTGGCCTTGGCCCAGTCCCGACACAGCGTGACGATGCTGCATTCTCGCCAGAAGCAACTGTGTGATGATCTGGACAGCCCATATCGGGAGTTCATTGGAGACTCTGAAGCTATGGGCAATGTTTTTACGATGATCGAGAGGGTGGCTTCTACCGATGCGAATGTGTTGATCTCTGGTGAGCATGGTACTGGCAAGGAGTTGGCTGCGCGCGCTGTACATCGAGGTTCGATGCGGGTCGAAGCGGCATTCGTCAAGGTCGATATGGGGGCCTTGAGCGGGTCACTTTTTGAGAGCGAACTCTTCGGGCATGTGAAGGGTGCGTTTACCGATGCAAAAGAAGACCGAACGGGCCGTTTCGTGTCGGCTGATGGCGGTACGCTCTTTCTGGATGAAATTGGAAACCTCGATCTTGGACTGCAGGCCAAACTCCTTACCGCGATTCAGAGCCGCAAGGTAACGCAAGTTGGCGCCAACAACGCGCGCTCGGTAGATATTCGCCTGATTTGCGCCTCGAATATGTCTCTTCCAGCCATGGTTGCTGAGGGCCTGTTTCGTCAGGATCTGCTTTATCGCATCAATACGGTGGAAATCAGACTGCCGCCCCTTCGCGAGCGTCATGAGGATATTGCCTCCTTAGCGCAGCACTTTCTTGGGATCTACAGCCGCAAATACCATCGAACGATCTCTCGAATCAGCGCCTCCGCCCACCAGAAACTCAAGCGTTATGCGTGGCCTGGTAATGTTCGGGAACTCCAGCATGCGGTCGAGCGTGCTGTCATTATGAGTAATACCCAAGTATTGAAGGCGGAGGATTTTTTCTTGCAAGAAGGTGAGACGAGCGAGACGGAATTGGCAGATGTCTTCAATCTCGAGGAAGTCGAGAGGGTGGTTATTCGAAAGGCAGTGAAACGTTTTGATGGAAACATCTCTCAGGTTGCCCGAGAGCTGGGCCTGAGCAGATCGGCCCTCTATCGGCGACTGAAACGATATGGCCTCTAGTCCTGCCGGGAAGCCCACTTCTGGCGAAAACTGCGAGGTGGATGTGCTTCCGGAAGGCCGTCGTAGCAAACTGGTGAGTAGTGCGGGTTAAATCAAGAGGAAGCCGTTTCGAGAGACTCTGTGTCGGCCGGGTTGTGTTGCTCGCAGCCACACTTTTCTTGATGGTGTACCTGCTGCTCGCCCATGAGATGGTGGTCACGCCAATCGTGCTTGCGGTTTTGGCAATCGTGCAGACTTATGGACTGATTCAATTGGTTGAAGCGAGTAATAAGGAACTCTCTCGTTTCCTGGATGCGATCGAGGTGTCTGATCTGTCCCAAGGATTCTCTCCCCGGCACCAGGACTGTCTGTTTCCCGAATTAGCGAACTCGTTCACTCGTGTCTTTGAGTGTTTGAGTGAGATGAAGATGGAAACCGAGGCGAGCTATCGTTATCTGCATGCGGTTATTCGGCATCTGAGGGTAGGAATTCTTGCAATTACCCCTGATGGTGATGTGCGGCTCGCAAATCACGCGGTCCTGCAGTTGCTGAACCTCGGTAGCCTGAAAAAGCTCGGCGATGTTGCCGCCGTCTGCCCCGAGCTCTGCGAAAAGCTCGAGCACATCGAGCCTGGTACCGGAGAAGTTATTCCCATCACGGTGCACTCCGAGATGATTCAATTGTCGATTCGATCGATTTCCTTACGCTTGCGCGGCGAGCGCTTGATGCTGATCTCCTTGCAGAACATCAGCGTCGAACTCAATGAAAAAGAATTGCATGCTTGGCAGACCCTGATCCGGATTCTGACCCACGAGATCAAGAACTCACTGACGCCAATCGCTTCTTTGGCCTCTTCGGTAGAGGAACTTCTGCAGCTCGATCACCTTGAGATAAGTGACGGCTCTTCCGCTGGAGCGGATGAGGTTCGCAACGCGTTGCGTACGATTCGCAAACGAAGCGAAGGTTTACAAAGCTTCGTCGATTCGTATCGCGATTTGACCCATATCCCGAATCCGGAATACCTCACCTTTCCGATTGCTGAGCTCTTCGATAGGGTCGCAACGCTGATGGCCCCCCGTTTCAAAGAACGGGGTATCTTATGGTCTGCTACGATCACGCCACAGAACCTCAGCATCCAAGCAGATCCAAGATTGATAGAGCAGGTACTCATCAATCTTGTCCTGAATTCAATCGAGGCGGTGCGTTCCACCGTGCGGCCCGAGATCTCACTGCAAGCTTCAACCGAGCTTCGTGGCCGTCCAGTCCTCAGTATCTTCGATAACGGACAAGGAATTGTTCCCGAAGCGATCGACAAGATTTTCATCCCCTTCTTTAGCACCAGGAAGGGCGGCACTGGCATCGGCCTCAGCTTGTCACGCCAGATCATGCGATTGCATCGAGGCGATCTCGATGCGAAATCCGAACCGGGCCAGATGACGCGTTTCTCCATGCGATTCTAGCCTTCCAGGGTGTTCATTAGCGAACACCTCCTGTGTCGTATAAAAACACATCAAAACTGAAAATTCGAGACCGGCGCCCTGAAACCAGTGGTTTTAAGATCTGGCATAGCTCTTGCGAATAAGCCTTCCCGGACAGAGATGGAGGGTTGACCGTGGACCACAAGATTGAAAGAAAGAGTAAACTTCCCCGCCTTCTGGCCGTTGTTGTTCTAGTCGCTGGAGCAGCCACGGTCCTTTCATTTACCACAGGACAGCACGGTCAGAGCTTAAGAATCGATCAAGAGCGGCTGACGATCGCTACGGTGCATAGCGGAGAGTTTCAGGAGTTCGTTCCTGTGACAGGTGCTACCGAGCCTATGACCACCCACTATTTGGATGCGATCGAAGGCGGACGGGTCGAGCACGTGTATCGAGAGGCTGGTAGCCATGTCGAAAAAGGCGACGAGATCCTGCGCCTCTCCAATACCAGCTTGCTCATGGACGTTATGTTCAGGGAGGCAGAGTTTTTTGGCCAAAGCAACAATCTCCGAAATACAAAACTATCGCTGGAACAGAATCGGCTCGAGATACGAATGCAACTGCTCGATATCGACAACCAGATCCTCAACCAACAACGAAGCACCGAAGAAGCGAAGGTGCTGAGTGAAAGCCTGCTGATCCCGGAGCGCGACTACTCGACGGCAACACAACAGCTCGCTTATCTGCAAGAAAAACGAGAACTGGCGAGAGCAGCACAGCAGCAGGAGAATCTCTTTCGCCAAACGCAGGTCGAACAACTCGAGGCGTCGCTTGAGCGCATGGCCGCGAATTTGGAGTTGGTCAAAAGCAATATGGATAGCCTGGTCATCAGGGCCCCCGTTTCTGGCCTACTTTCTTCTATCGAGGCCGAAGTGGGACAATCGAAGAATCGCGGCCAACGGCTCGGACGAATCGACGAATTGCACGGCTTTCGAGTACGAGCGGTCGTCCGTGAGCATTACATTTCCCGCGTGCGTATTGGGCAGTTTGGCGACTATACGCTCGGTGGTCATGACGGCAAACTCTCCGTAACCAAAATCTACCCGGAGGTCATGGACGGCAACTTCGAAATCGATCTGCAATTTGATGGCGATGTGCCCGAAGGGATTCGACGTGGCCAGACCTTAAAGATCCGCCTCATGCTTGGCGATCCGGCTGATTCGACGCTGGTGGAAAAAGGTGCGTTTTTCCAAGAGACGGGCGGAAAGTGGATATTTGTGCTCACGGAGTCGGGAGACGAGGCCCGCAGACAAACTATCGAACTCGGTCGCAGCAATAGTCTGCAATTTGAAGTGCTCGGTGGATTAGTACCTGGCGACCGGGTCATCGTCTCGCCATATGACGACTTCGAAGATGTGGATCGATTGGTATTGAGATGAATTTGAATTCAAATGAACCAAGGGAGACTGTCGATGATCAAATTGGATAACCTTGCAAAAATTTTCCGGACTGAAGAATTAGAGACCGCAGCCTTGATGGACGTCTCCCTGCGCATCGAGGAAGGCGAATTCGTCTCGATCATGGGACCATCCGGCTGCGGAAAATCGACTCTGCTCAATATTCTCGGACTTCTCGATCAAGCGAGTGCAGGCTCGTACCATTTTCTCGGAACCGAAGTGGCGGACTGCTCTGAGAAAGTGCGAGCATCATTACGCAAGAAGAACATCGGTTTTGTTTTTCAGAGCTTCAATTTGATCGAAGAGCTCAATATTTATGACAATGTTGAGCTGCCGCTTCTTTACCTCAAGGTGCCGGTTCGCGAGAGACAAGAGCGCGTTCACGAGGTTTTGGAACAATACGACCTGGTAGCTCGCAAAGGGCATTTCCCCCAGCAACTCTCCGGCGGTCAACAACAACGCAGCGCGGTCGCTCGAGCGGTCATTACCCGGCCAAAAATAATTCTGGCCGATGAGCCGACAGGAAACCTGGACTCGATTCACGGCGACCAGGTGATGGAGTCTCTGACCCGTCTCAATGAAGCTGGCACGACCGTCGTGATGGTGACTCATTCGGAGGCTTATGCTGAATATGGACGCCGCATCATTCATCTCTTCGACGGACACGTCGTGACCGAGAGGAGCCAGGAGGCACGACATGCTTCTTAGTTACTTGAAGGTTACCCTCAGGATCTTGCTCAAGTCTCGTGCCTATTCCGCTATCAATATTGCCGGCTTGGCCATGGGACTCGCGAGCTGCTTGTTGATCCTTCTCTGGACCGCAGACGAGCGCTCGTATGATCAATTTCACGAGAATATTCAAGAGATCTATCAGGTTCCGACCGAATACGACGAGGGTAGTTACTTCTGGGGTACCGTGCCTGCTCTCGGCCCGGCTCTCTTGGAGGAGTTTCCCGAAGTCGTCGCGTTCAGTCGCTTTTACGGTGAACGTTTTCTGGTCACGGTCGAGGAAAATGCCTTCAAAGAGGTCGTAATGATGGCTGATCCAGGATTCCTGGAAATCTTCGATTTCCCTTTGATCGAAGGTGATTCGAAAAACGCGTTATCGGATCCGAATAACATCCTTCTGACCCACGAGATGGCGACAAAGTACTTTGGCGAAGAGAATCCCATCGGCAAGGTGCTCACCCTCGATCGCGAAATTGAAATGAAGATTGTGGGCGTCTTTGAGGATATTCCCAAGAACTCGACGTATTCCTTCGATTTCCTCACACCGATATCTTTGGCAACACAAACCAGGGACGCAGAATACCTCGACCATTGGTGGAACTGTTCTTTCATCACCTTCGTTCAGCTGCAGAAGCAATCCTCCTATCAGCAGATCAATCAAAAGATAGCTGGGAGAATAAAGCAGGAGAGGCCGGACGCTTCCGAGATACCCGTACTCGTTCCTTACTCAACCTTTCGCTCGCAAGGCATTATGGGGAACAATGGCACCGGTCCTCAGGTTCGTTTGTTCACCCTGATTGGCTTTCTCATACTGACCATCGCAGCCATCAACTTTACCAACTTGACTACCGCTCGATCCGCGCAACGGGCTCGCGAAGTGGGAATTCGTAAGGTGCTCGGCGCCGAGCGTGCCCAGCTCCTTGTCCAGTTCTTCGGCGAATCACTGCTTTTTACCATGGTTGCTTTCGTATTGGCCCTGGTGCTAGTGGAATTGGCCCTTCCAGGATTCCGTGACCTCACTGGCAAGAGCATGACCATCACCAACTTTCTCGATATCCCGGTCATGATCGGAACAACGGTCATCCTCTTGCTCACCGGCGTACTCTCCGGTATCTATCCGGCTCTTTATCTATCTTCATTTCAGCCGGTAAAGGTTCTTAAGGGTTCGGGCGTTGGCACGAGCGGCGCGCGCCTCAGAACAATTCTGGTGGTTACCCAATTCACCATTTCGATTGCCCTGACCATCATCACCGTTGTGATCTATTCCCAGCTGCAATTAATGCTCACGAAGGACCTCGGCTTTGACAAAGAACACATGCTCTATATTCGCCTTGATGGTGCTCTCGAAGGTAAATTCGAAGCGTTGAAGACAGAGATTCTCAGTGCCGACGGGGTCCTCAGCGCTGCCGCGTCATCTGCGGTTCCTGCAGGGATGGGTGACAATACCAACAATTTGGATTGGGAAGCTCGTGATCCTGACTTTAAGCCCTTAGTGACTTTTCTTAAGGTGGATCTCGAGTTTTTGGATACGTATCGAATGGAGATGATCGAAGGCGCCTATTTCTTCGACGGCACGGCGAAAGGCGGAATCATTGTGAACGAGGCATTCGCCCGCTTGTTGGGTGAGGGCTCCACTTTGGGAAAAAGCGTGCTCAACGGCTCGGACTCATATTCGGTGATCGGCGTTATCAAGGATTTTCACTACCAAACATTAAATAGACCTATCGAGCCGATTATTCTGTTGATTTCTGAGGACCTGAGCGACTATGGAGTGCTTACGATGAGGATCGCTCCCGACAGTATTCCATCGACGCTCGAATCCATTAAAGCAACGGTTAAAGACTTCAACCCCAACTATCCCTTCGAGTACCGATTCTTGGATGATAGGCTCAACGCAATGTACCAAGATCAGCAAAGGACCGGAACCATCGTCGCGGTATTCAGCGTGCTCGCTATCGCCATCTCCGCGCTCGGACTATTTGGCCTTGCGGCCTTCATGGCCGAACGCCGTTCCAAAGAAATCGGCGTGCGTAAAGTCCTGGGTGCATCTGTCGCTGAGATCGTCGGCATGTTGACCAAAGAATTCGCAAAATGGATTCTAGTGGCCAACCTCATCGCGTGGCCATTGGCCTTTTTCTATCTCAATGACTGGCTGCAGGACTTTCCTTATCGCGTTTCTATCAGCTTTGGGGTCTTCTTGTACTCCGGTTTTGGGGCCCTGCTGGTCGCGACGCTCGCGGTGGGCTACCAAGCTTTCATGGCAGCACGAGCTAACCCCATCGATGCGATTCGATGGGAATAGTTATCAAGCGATTTTAAGACGGAAAGAAGTCCGCGATTCTCGGCCCTCGCGACGAAACCTGGTGAGATATACGGGCTGGCCCGCAGCAGATAGTTGGTGAGATATGCGGGCTAGCTTTCCACCGGGTGACCTTGCTTAACCCAGTTCCTCCAGTGACCCTTAAAAAGGATGAGGTTCTCGATGCCGTTGTTGCGCAGGGAGCGGCGGGCCATCCAAGCGCGCGGACCGTGGGTGCAGTAAATCACCAGCGGTTGTCCTGCCATGCCCGGTAGGTCAGTGAGACGTTTCCGCACCTTGTTGAAAGGAATGTTGACGGCGCCCGGGACATGGCCAGAGGCGTACTCCTTGGGGTAACGAACGTCGAGGATAGGAGGCGGCGCGTCCTGGTCGAATAACAACGCCAGTTCGTCTGCAGTGATGTGCCCGCGGGCCGTGGCCTCATCGATGAGTGAGTCGTGTTCCTTTATTTCTGTGCGCTTCATCCATACTTGGTACGCAGCAAGATAGATTTTGTTCTTTGGTTTTGCGTTCAAGAAGCCGCAGTAGAGCGCGATTCACCTCCCTACCGTCATCTCGACCGAGTCTCCGAGTGGAGAGATATGTACTTGGGACTGGGCAGGGCGAAGGCTCGTCGATGATTTGGCATGACGGTCAGATTCGACGACAGATCTCTCCACTCGCGAACTCGGTCGAGATGACGGGGGGTGGTTGATAGGTCTGACCAAGACAATTCAAAGAAAATAGTCAGATCTTCAAAGTTGGACGTTCGGTCCCTTCAGTTTCTTCCTGATGTATCCCTGGAACTCAGCCAGGGTTGGGTACCGCCTGACTCCATTCATCGGTATTGCCGGATTCAAAATTGTCACCGAAGATTTCGGTGGTTCCTTGAGCTGCGTTTTCGACCACTTCGAAGTTCGCGATGGTGACCGATGAAGTGGCGCCTGAACAAACTCCGTGGGCAAACGGAATGCTGGTACTCCAAATATCGTCGTCGATGGTTTCAAGCACTATTTGCCATTTAGTCTTGGTGGGATCCAGCGCGGCGCCCGGAGCTTGGCCTATGAGCACGTTCACTTCTGCGTCGCTTAGATTGAGATTGGCGGTATGGTAGTCCTCAGCATAGAAGGTGAAGCCCGAGGCGTTGTCGAGCACGTACGCGCCGTAGGTTCGTAAGGCGGTGATCCACATTCGGGTTATCGGCGCCAGAGAATCCTCGTCAATCACCGCACCGTTCTCGTCGACGATGGTGTTTGTCATTCGGATGCGCTGGCCGCCGGCCAAGGCATAAGGATTGATACTGTAGTAGTCAGTCTCGGTGGTGGAGGCCGGGTAGAAGTATTGCGAAGGCGGAGGCTCGCTGGGAACTGGGGAGGTATTACGCGGCCCCGGGATAGCCACGGTCAAGGCGTGGCTGATGGCCCCGCTCTCGACGTCTTCGGGCACGATCATGCCGGCTAATAATGGAGTGCCCATAGCTCGAGCGCTGGCCATGCCATCTGGGTTGGTACCATCGCCGTGAATCTCGAAGAAGTCGGCGTAGCCAGCCTCGAGAATCTCAGTGCCGATGATGCCGCCACCCGCGCTTTGGCATTCGACTCCGGAGATCAATTCGGTGCTCACTTGCCAGAAGTCATAAGCGGTGGAGTTTGCCGGATTATAAAGGATCATGTGACCGTCTGAGTCAAGATCAGCCGGCGAGGAGGGACGAATCTGGCCGGCACACGCGGGTACCGTAATTGGTCCGCCTAAGGTATCTACGCCCCACTTGGCATTGGGGTACTCTTTGGTTCCTTCGTAGTCGCAGAGCAGGACGGCCTGGGTGCCGGTTCCGGCTTCAAAAATCGGGAGAGTGTACTCCTCGTAGGTGATGTCCGCGTAGGGTTGGTCCATGGTCGGCGGATCGCCGAGCGGGTAGAGATTCGTGGTATCGCCACACATCACCCGGTAGGTGACCAGTATTTGTTGGCTATTATCAGGGTGTAGGCCGGCGGAGCTGGCGTTCTGCAGCCAAGCCGATCCCGGCGCATCGAAGAGGGGCAAAGGAAGGTCGAAGGTGCGGGGGATCTGTGGATCCATGGCCTGAGCGCCGGCGGTGGTCGCAAATGCGAGAATGGTGATTGTTGCTAGAACAGATAACGGTTGGAGAATTTTCATGATGTTTCTCTTTCGAAGCATGGATCACCTCCTGGCCTAACCTGCGCAACTGCGGAGATGCCTCTACTTCTCGCACGCACCACAGCATTACATTTGGCGTATCTCATTGGGCAGACTCCTTCGGTTAGGCATTACCAAGATAAGTCGTGGTTGAGGGAAATAAAAGGTGTGATGTAGAACAATCTACAAATTTCTTACATATCCCTGAACTCAGTCTGACCAAACCCTTCCTTCGAGGAGTCATCTTGGAAAGGTGACCGTGGTTCCAACCACGACACCCCATGGAGGTCATCGTGAAATACTGGTCAGTACATCGTTTTTTCGCCTTGCTCATCGTTGCTTTTTTGCCGCTTATCGCTTCTGCGCAAAATCTACCGGCTGGTAGCGTCTCGTTTCCTTATGAGGAGTTTCGCGTGCTGATGGACCGCGCCAAAGCGGCTGAATTCGCCGAATTACTCGAGCAGGCAGCGCCGGGGTTACCGGCCGAGGGACGGCCGCCCACCGACTTCACCATCACCAGCGCGGTCTTCTCGGGCACGATCGACGAAGGTGGTGCGAAGCTTGAGGGTACGATCAAAATCCGGGTGCTTCGTGATGTATGGGTCAAGGTGCCGTTGATGGGGACTGATGCGGTGCTGCGCTCGGTCAAACTGGACAATATCGAGACAACGCTGTTCGCTGAGGGACGGCGCTACTTCTTTACCACTGAAAAAGCTGGCGATTACATCCTGAATATCGAGTTTGATGCGCCGTCATCGGCCTCTGGCTCGGCTGGCAGCTGCCGGTTGCCGCTACCCTCGAGCACCATTACCTTGCTCGAGCTGACATTGCCAGGTTCAAGCCGTAACGTCGTCATCAATCCGTCGCTGGTATCCGAACGCGAGGCATCAGAAGACAGCCTGACCGTGCGTGCCGTGGTGCCATTATCCGACGGGGTTGATGTTTCTTGGGCTGGCACGACGTCGGCCCAATATGATCTGTACCGGGCCGAGTATCAGGGTCGTCTCGAAAGCAGCTCGGCTCTGTTTGACGCCGAGATGCGGGTCGAGGTGGTTGCCGATGCTGTGGTTGATGTGCCGTTTTTGCCAAGTAGCGTGGCCCTTTCTGGAGTCAGCCTCGACGGCGAGGAGGTTACGGTGAGAGTCGTAGATCGAAGCTTCGTGGTGCCGGTGCGGGGACCAGGACGGTATACGATCAAGGCTTCGTTCGCCTTGCCGGTAGTGACCGGGAACGGCCAGGAATCGGTATCGTTCGCACCGCCGAGCTGCCCGGTATCGACGTTGCGATTCACGGCGCCCGGCCCCAAAAGGGTAATAATCTCACCGGCTCTCGGCCACGAAGTGAAGATCAGTCCCAAATCGAGTAGCGCCTCTGTGACTCTGGCGATGGCTGATCAGGTGAAGATTTCGTGGATCGACGAGATCCCGCTTGCCGAAGTCGAGACGCGGGCCCACCTGATGACCACCAAGGCCATCACCGTGAGCGAAGGCGTGATCCATATTGATTGTTTCCTCGACGTCGATGTGATTCGTGGCAGCACCGATATTCTTCGCTTTGCGTTGCCCGCCGATGGCGCGATTCTCGGGATAGAGGGCCCCGACATCCGCGATTGGCGAACCGAAGCGGGTACTGATAGAAGCGAAACGCTCAATGTCTACCTAAACCGAAAAGTCTCGGGGAAGTATTCACTTCTGGTGCGTATCGAGACGCAGCCTGGTGAAATTGAGGGTTTGCATGATGTGCCGTCCCTCAGCGGGCTTGGTTTTGAGCGCGAAAAGGGCGTTGTGGTCATGCTGCGTAGCGACGACTTCAAACTTGTACCCGGCGAACTCGAAGGACTCGCCCGGGTCGATTCGGACCAGATTCCGGCCCATGTACGACAAAGGTTGGTGGGCGAGGTGCTCTATACCTACCGCTTCTTGCAGCCCTTGTACTCGCTTGCCGTCGATGTGCGCCCACCAGATCCAGTGGAGGCACGCGTGGCGGTTTCTTTGGTGAGTCTTGCAACCCTCAGTGAGGACCTCTTATCCATGCATACTACTGTCGAATTGGAAATTACGCGCTCGGCGATCAGTAGGGTTGACTTGGCGCTGCCCGAGCAGGTCAGCATTGTTCGAGTCGGTGGTGCAAATATCCTCGACTGGACCGTCGATCAAGGCGCGGAAGGCCAGCGACTTGCGATCGAACTCAAGGACCGGCAGAAGGGTAACTTGAGCCTGTCAGTAGACTACGACCTCAAGATTGAACCGGATCAGGCTAAGGTCGATGTGCCGATGATTACGGTGCTTGGTGGATTTTCCGAAAGCGGCGTCATTGGGGTCGAGAAAGTCGGTAACTTGGAGATCGGAACGGCCGCGATGGAAGGGCTTGCACCGCTGGATGCAGCGCAACTGCCGGTGGCCATAAGCGGCCGGGCCGGCCGTCAAGTTCAGCTCGCGTATCGCTTCGCACGTACTCCGTTTGATTTGGCCCTTACCGTGACCAGCCATACGGAGATGGAGGTGCCGACGGCCTTCATCGACACGGCCAACTACATGAGTCTGCTCACCGCTGAGGGAGTGTTGCTGACCGAGGCTGTATACCAGGTTCGCAACTGGGGTAGCCAGTTTCTCAAACTCACCTTGCCGGCTGAAGCCGAACTCTGGAGCGCCCAGGTTGACGAGCAGCCGGTGCAGCCGGTGATCGACGAGGCCGGGAACGTGCTCCTCCCGCTGAAAAGGTCGGCGACGGTCAAAGCGCAGCCAGGCCAGGATGAATCGTTATCCGGTCTGCAGCCCTACCCCGTCAAGGTGGTCTACCGCAGTGGCGCCGATCCACTCGGTAGGGCTGGCAACAC
>PJEL010001044.1_pt1 | contig 29661 bp, 25 predicted proteins | sample 1853271 | NCBI WGS metagenome assembly PJEL01 (sample SAMN08108733, study PRJNA415343) | Invertebrate metagenome, whole genome shotgun sequencing project. | host: Globobulimina | place: Sweden: Gullmar Fjord | collected 2015-08 | reverse complement strand
CGGCGTACCGCAGGCCCACTGGTACCTCATTGGGAGGTCGAACGCAAGAATTTTGGCTGGAGATCGGACTATTTGGCCGCCTGAACGACATTCGCCCAGTGTGCACAAAAAAAGCGCATCGTTGTATATAATATGTTCATATTGATCTTAAAATAGTCATCCTTATGGGTCTTGGGGCTTGATTCTGGCGTATCGGCGGGGGTGTCAGGGCTGGCATGGGGATTGCGATACTCCCCTACATGTTCGCAACCGATTGGTTCGCTTTCTTGATGAAGGCCAGCAAAGTGGGTTGCGGGGATTCCATTTCCTTACAGGCGTTGCTCCTCCTGTTGACCGTTGATTGGGGCAAATGTTCAGAGGATCTTAATTGGCAAGTAGTTGTGAGTGGACGTTGGCTGACTCATCGGTTTTGCGATCGATAATCGGCAAAAACCAAATTGAAAGAAAGTAGAACGCCACCACGAAGCGAATGTAAGTAACCCCATGAATCCAGAATCGGACATGCGATTCGATTCGAAAGGAGGCAAGAGCCTGAAACCACGGATGATTGAAGCGCCTTCCATGCCAACGGGTGGACACGACAAAATGCGTGTTGCCTTTGACAACAAAGGGAGATCATCGCCATTGTGAGGTTGGACAGCAAACACCTCCAATTCCACATGATCGCCTCTTGAGAGAAAGTAGGTATGGAAGTCGAATCGATTGAGTGCGTACACCTTGCGTAGCCGTGTTCGACAGAGCAAATGAATACTCCAAAAAGGACAGACATCTAAATGCGACGGCTGGCCCTTGCAAGGCTGGCTCTCACCATCGGCATTAGAGCGAATGACGCTCTCTCCGTACACCTCACGCGTGATCCAGGAAAGCTCGATTGGCCTGCTGGTGTGACGGGTATCCGCTCGCGGGTTTGCAATGCAAACCCACCGGATACATCGTCAATATTGGAAACCTTTGCGATTCGGTGACACCCCCGCAAACTGCTCGATCGTCAGCCGTCCAACCTTGATCACCCTACTGGAGTAGTCCTCTACCACGTTCATCGCGATTTTCAAAATAAGCGCGATGATCCTCGAACACGATCGACAATGCCTCAGGAGTACGCAGGATGATGTGGCAATAAGAACAATAACTTGTTGCCCCATAATCAGTAGCGTTTACCTCATTATCGGTTCGAAGCACATGGAAATGGTTGAATGAGCAGCTCATTCTGCCTCGCATGCTTCAAGGTATTCGTGTTGCAAATAGTGTACATGCCCTGATGATTGAAGCACGGTGCTTCTATTGAATGGGTGCGACTGGCTACGGGTTTGAAAAATGCAGAGCGGTTGATGAACCTCACACACCCACGTGAAAGGGTGGATAGTACGACGGAGAATCAACCGGCCATTCAACTGCTACCTATCGTCGCATCGATACAGCAAATCATCATTACTATTTCTTTCTGCCACGTTCACGGTTGTGTTGTTTGAGAACACGCGATGAGCGAGGCGCAAATGAGATAGCATCAAAAGGGTTTGTGTAATCCAACTCCGTAATTATTGATGAGGACTGCATATATTCTCTCCTTTGTCGCCTGCTGGATAAATGTACCGAACGTATGCGTCTCTCCATCATCAGTAGAATGCACCAGAGTTTTGAGAGCTCTACCTAAGGAGCAACAACAACTGCCGTAACGACCTTTGCCAAAGCAAAGACCGACAATCAGATCAACGCGAATATTACGTAGGTGGTAAGGAGGCTCCATTGAACGACAATCCACCGTACGCTTGACCCGCCTCGCAGGTGAAAATTCCAGCGAGGCGGTTTTTTTTATTGAGGGAAGGTGTTCAGGCAGCCGTTTCAGTTGTGCGGAGATTGAATACTCGCACGTTGCTTTTGTGATTGTGAATTACTGGCGTTCGACGGTGATCCCAGCAGGCAGTGATTTCAAAAATGATTTGCCATACGGTTTGTTGACAATTCGTGAATCCAGCACGACACAGCGCCCGGTGTCGCTGGCACTGCGAATAAGACGTCCGAACCCTTGTTTGAATCGAATGACCGCGCGAGGCAGGGATTCATCACGAAACGGATTGCCGCCTCTTTGTTTAATGCGTTCCAGCCGAGCTTCGACCAGCGGCCGATCTGGTACTTCAAACGGCAGACGCGTGATGATCACATTTCTCAAATTTCGTCCGCGTACATCTACCCCTTGCCAAAAACTGGCGGTCCCCAACAACACAGAGTGTTCATCCTGACGAAAGCGCTGAATGAGCACTGTGCGCGGACCGTCTTGTCCGTGCACCAGCATTGGATAACCCGCTTCGCGCAACGATGACCGTAACTTATCCGCAACTCTTTGCAAGAGGGAATACGAGGTAAACAAAACAAAGGCACCGCCTTGCGTTTCCCTAATGTGATGCAAAATACGTGGCACAACTTGATCCAAATAATCTCGATGATTGGGCTCTGGAAGGTTTGCTTCAGCAATAAATCGCACTTGCGATGCATGATCAAATGGGCTCCCAAGTTGCCTGGATTCGACATGAAGAGCGGGCTGACTATCAGGATCCCATTCGTCTGGATCGGGGCCAACTTCATCGTCATGACAGCCAGCAGAAAACTCCACATCAATCGCATGATCAGGATCAGGCGCGGGAACCGATGGTGTGGGGGAGGTGGCGCGGGTGGTGTTGGCAGCATCATCGTCTGCAATCCCAAGTCGGCGACGAAGATGTTTGAAATTATCCGGGCCAGTCGTCAAAGTGGCGCTGGTGAGAATGACACTGCGATCCGGAGTGAAAAGATGACGACGCAGTAATGGACCAACGTCGACCGGCGAGCATGCCAACGTTACCCGGCGATGGGATGATCCACGACGCTGTGAGACCTCCAACCAATATACACAGTCCGCCAACGATTGCTCAACCAAATGATCCGCATCATGGGCGATCTGCGACGTCCGGTTGGCCAATGCATCTAGCTCAAATTTATCCGCTTCTTGACGAGCAATGTCCTTCAACCCACGCAATTGAAGCGAGAGTTTGCGCATAGATCGGCTAAAGTGATTTATCACACAATCCGGAGAATGAACACGCAATGATGTGGCATGGGCTTGGCTGCCAGTCTGCTGGGGTACGTGTTCGCGAAAATACCGCACGAGATCATCAAAGAACCCTTCCATCAATGCGGTCGCCCTGTTTACCGAATCAACCGCTTCGTGGATCGGCTGCGTGTCATCATCAATGGGTTCCAATGATGTTAAGAATCCGCGCTCCTGAACAGTTCCGCGACGTTGGTGCACCGCATACAAAGATCGCAGCAAGTACCGCACTCTGCCTTCGGAAAGCGACAGCCCAAAGTGCTCGCAAGCGACATCTTCGATATTGTGCGCTTCATCGAGTATGACATGTTGATAGGGCGGCAAAAAGCCTACATCCTGTTGCCGCAACACCAGGTCTGCAAAATAGATGGAGTGATTACAAATCAGAACGTTTGCGCTTTCCATACGTCGGCGTGCCATTTGATAGAAACACTGCTCGTACGTTGCGCACCGTCTTCCCATGCAATTATCAGAATCTGAGCGGGCGTGATCCCAAATTTCTTGCCGTGGCAGTTGAGGCAGGGTGGCCAACGTGCCATCTTCGGTGTCATACGCCCAGTCTTCAATGCGGTGAAGCGTGTCACGCTCCGCTTCATCGGGGAAGAGTTTGTCTTGGCGATCGCTGGCACGTTTGAGTCGTCGCAGTGATAAATAGTTGCCTCGGCCTTTTACCAAGACAGCGGTAAATTCATCTGGAAGAGCGGCCTGCAGAAGTGGAATATCTTTCTCCATCAACTGCTCCTGCAAGCTGATCGTGTTGGTCGCAATGACGACACGCTCATTCCGCTCGACGATGCGTTGAATTGCGGGCAGAAGATAGGCAAACGATTTTCCCACGCCTGTTCCGGCTTCGACGAGTAGCGTACCGCTTTGCGCCATGGCGTGGGAGACTGCTTCAGCCATTTCAATCTGCTGTGGTCGACTCTCATACTCGGGAATGCGATTGGCAATGGGGCCAGCCGAAGACAGCAGGTGCGCAACGTGTGATTGATTTGCAAAGCCTGATTCTGCATCTGACGAATGAGATGATGAAGATGAAGGAGAGTCGGGGGTGGTCATGATTTCTAACAAAGAGCGTGCAGATTAGTACTAGGTTGGTTCACGTAATGTGATCGGCTGAGGAATTACAATCCCAATCGGTCAGCGTCTTCTGCGATCGCATCGATACACTTTTGTATGTGGGTTGCCTTTTCCACCGCCAATTCTTCAATGCCTAGCGCAATATCGTCGCGACTCACCGCAGCAGCGAACCTCTTGTCCTTCAGTTTCTTGACCACGCTCTTTGGTTTCATGCCAACCATCCCATCCGGACGGACTTTGGCGCACGCGACAATAAATCCCGCTAATTCATCGACTGCAAACAAGACCTTGGCGAGCTGTGATTCTCGAGCGACCCCGCTGTATTCTGCATGCCCAAGAATCGCCTGACAAATAGCCTCATCAACCCCTTGATCTCGAAGATGGGCAACCCCTACAAACGGATGCTCTTCGGGGGTCGGGTGTTTTTCGTAATCGAAGTCATGCAACAGTCCGGTAACTATCCATTGATCTCGAGCGGGGGGATCGTACTCATCAGCATACGCGCCACAACAGACCGCTACACACTCCATATGTACACGCAGGGCGGGGTTGTGGACCCACTCTTCCATCAGTTGGCGTGCAGCGGTGGGCGTGAGCGTGGTGGATGGTTGAGTCATGCTCAGAGGATATCAGACGAGACCGTCCCTGTCTTTGGGAGACCTCTGATTACACATACTGCTCGGTTTTTTTAAACACCTCAAATTCTTTTTGATGTGTGGCAAATGCTTCCATTCCGCGCATTTGGGATAATTTGAATAGGTTTGAAAGTTATTTTCAACCCGAATGAAACCGACCGTAGAGGAGTCCGATGTAAAAGAGACACGGTGGATTTTGCCGGTACATCGCGATCCTCATGGCGATTCGATTATTCCTGAGGATGTAGGCATTGTGATCATGCAGGCCATGGGGCCAAATGGAGTAGTTTAGGTATGGCTCAGGAATCAACCAATTTGCCCCAATCCGCTGAGGCTGTTGATTTATCGAGGCATCGAGCTTGCGAATTAAGAGATCATAATCGACACGGATGGCAAAAGCGGCTACAGGTAGTTTGGATCGATCAACCCGACGACATCAACTCATTAGCGGTTTCATATGAGGCCAACGACATCTCAGGCGGAGGCATGTCCTTCTATTCCCGCATGATGGTGCATCCCGGCCAAAGGGGAATAGCACTTTTGGGAACCAAAGGATCCATTCCTTTGGTCCGCTGCTTTGAGGTACGACATTGTGTCTATTTGACCGAGGGTCGCGTTCATCTGATTGGGAACTGTTGGACCTCCATCCCCAAACATATCCACGCAACCGTCACTGAAAGTGATCGCGGTGAAGTGTTGTCGATTGAGTATGTTGCACCGGGGCCCGCCCGCAGCGCCGAACGGAAATCGGCGTAATTGCACGAAACCAATCGCCTCCGCCCGCCTTCATCACATTTCCCCTCCAAAAAATACCCATCTAAAAACCTACTGATCGCTCTCCCAGCTCCGAATAGGGGCATTCTGGATCAGGTTGCGTCGATAACGCAACCGCGCTGCAGTATTCGGTTATGATCGTTGAGACGAGGATTCTCTCCCCATCACGGGTTCATTTCAAATAGTGCGACGAGGAAAGCGACGGAGTACATGTCGATGCTGATGCCAAATACGTTGGGTTCTACCCTTTTTCAATTCTTGAATTGTACTCGCAATATGGCCATACCCGCAGTGCTGCTTACGTCTTGTACTGCTGGGATCATCAATGCGCAGCCAGACGACGCAAAAGCGACAGACTCGGTCACCGCCTACACGATGAGCCTCGAGATTGACGCCACCGATCTGCATCGTAAATTGTTGTACGGCACGACCACCATACCTGTCGCCGCCTATATGCCAAACGCGGCCGATCACGAAGATGGGCGCATACTCGAATTGTGGTATCCAAAATGGTTGCCGGGCACGCATGGTCCCGGAGGACCGGTGCACAACATCGCGGGGTTATACATCGAAAATGAAGATGGCGATGTGATTGATTGGACGCGCGAGCCGGGCGAAGTGTACAAGATCAATGTAGATGTCCCAACGAATACAGATGACTTGCGAGTTACCATTCGGTACATCACCAACCAATCAACCGCCAACTCGACGGGCGTTGACTCGTTCGGGAGTGAACTTATCGGATTCGTCAGCGCGAACACTGTGATGTTGTATCCCGATGATGTGCCCGTTAATCAGATCATGGTAACTGCTTTTATTACACTTCCTGATGAATGGTCCGCTGCATCTGCGCTTGATGTTGTCGATCCAGATTCAGTCGATGCTGCATCGGCCGGTAACACGATTCGGTATCAGCCGGTTAGTTTGGAGCGATTGGTGGATTCTCCGATCATGGCGGCGCGGTATTTGAAGACCTACAACCTCAACGAGAAAGACATCAAAGACGACATTCCGCCGCATCGTTTACACATCATGAGCGAAGCAGAGTCCGTGATGGACATCCCGGACGATGTGCATGAGGCTTATCAACGAATGGTAACGCAGACGGCCCGCTTGGTCGGAAGCCACCACTTTGATTCATTTGACATTCTGTTAGCAACGACGAATGCGTTGAGTCGCAATGGTTTGGAGCATATGGATTGTACGTTTAACGTCCTTGGCCAACGTTCAATGCAATCGTTGAAAGGCCTGCGTGGCTGGGATCAAATGTTGTTACCCCATGAATATTTGCATGCGTGGTGTGGAAAGTACCGCAGACCCGCCGGTATGGCGACCGACAATTTCCATGATCCGAAGGGAACAGAGCTCTTGTGGGTATATGAGGGATTGACACAATACCTCGGCGAAGTGATCGAAGCGCGGGCGGGTTTCTTGGCTGAAGAGGAATACGAATGGAGCCTACTGAATAGCATTCGATCGTACCACCATCGGCAAGGGCGCGACTGGAGGCCTTTGGATGACACGGCCGCCGCCTCGCACACCTTGCGGTCAGGTAGCCGAAACTGGAGTCATTTGCGTCGCAGTCAGGATTATTATGCTGAGGGTGCACTGCTTTGGATGGAAGCCGACGCACTGATTCGCAACGCGACCGACAACGCCAAATCACTTGACGACTTTTGTCACCTGTTCTTTGAATACAAAGCCGACGCACCTTCGCCTCGGCCGTTTGATAGACAAGAAATCATTGACACTCTCAACAGAGTTCATACCTATGATTGGGATACGTTTATCACAAATCGGGCGGAACAACCCAAAGAGAGATTCGGCCTCGGATTGGCCAAAGAACTGGGCTACCAGATACAGTACAGTAACACGCCCCCAGAGGGCGCGAACAATGCACGTATGGATACACTCGATGCACGGGATTCCATCGGGGCGACGTTTTCTTCAAGTGGTTCAGTGCGCACAGTGTTGCTTGGCTCGCCAGCAGATATCGCTGGATTAGGCCCGGATATGAAAATCGTTGGCGTAGGCGAGTATGTATGGAGCCGGGACCGATTTGTTGATGCGATTGCGGATAGTGTTCGCACGGGCGAGATTGCGCTGATGCTGGTGAGTGGCGATAAATACATTACCAAGACAATCGTCTACGACGGCGGCCCACGATTTTTGCACATGGTGAAATCGGATAAGAAGAACACGCTATTGAGTGACATCTTGAAGCCAAGAGAGAAGTAGGACATTCGTTCTGGGTGGGGTCAGCGTCCAAACGAGTGGCATCTCAAGCGGCGTTGCGTTGCTCGTGCACATCAATGATGTACGCCTCGGCATCTTCAGTCGAGAGAGGCTTTGAGAAAAAATACCCTTGGCCATACGTGCAATCCACCGACTGGATAGCACTCACCACTTCCAAAGTTTCAATGCCTTCAGCGACGGTGGAGATGCCGAGGTTGTCCGCAAGTGACACAATTGCATCCACGATGGCGAGTAACGAACGATCCATGTCGAGTGGTCGAATGAACGATTGATCGATTTTGAGGGCATCAATTGGATAATCACTAAGTGCACTCAGTGATGATGAACCCGTGCCAAAGTCGTCCATTACAATCGAGTATCCATATTCACGAAGCTGGGCCAACCGCGGAACGACGTCCGCCTGCTCATCGACGATGATGCTTTCAGTGATCTCAAGTTTCACGTATCGAGCGTGGTGGTCGTGTTGACGTTGGCAGTCCAAGATATCATCGATGAAGGTGTCGCAAAGAAGTTGACGTTTTGAAACATTCACATTGATAGACAACGGATGGATCGAGCCGTATTTCTGATTCCAATCCGCGATTTGCGCAGAAGCGGTGTGGAGAATCCAACGACCAATGTCGTTGATCAATCCGGTATCTTCTGCAATTGAGACGAAGTCGGAAGGACAGACAAATCCGCGCTCCGGATGTTCCCACCGAAGGAGTGCTTCAAACCCAGCCAGTTGACCTGATTGCATTTCGACAATGGGTTGATAGAGCAACCGGAGTTGGTCTCGTTCGATGGCAGATCGGAGTTCACTCTCGAGTACCAAGCGATCCATTGCATCGTCATGCATTGCCTGGCCAAACACTGCGACTTGACTGCGTCCAGCGTCTTTGGCTTGATACATTGCAACATCGGCATCACGGATCATCTCAGCAGCCGTGTCATAGGCACGCACACTGGTTACCAGTCCGATGCTCGCGGTCGACACCACGGTGTGTCCGTCAAGCAAATGTGGTCTTGCAAAAGCATAGAGTAAGCGATTTGCTGTAAGGTGCGCATCGTCCTCGTCGGTTAGATCATTCAACAGGACGACAAATTCATCGCCCCCAAACCGTGCGGCCATATCTGCTTCGCGAAGCTCTCGATGAAAGATGGCGGTGATGTCACAGAGGAGAGCATCGCCCACATCATGCCCAAGGCTGTCGTTGACCACTTTGAAGCGATCAAAGTCAAAGAACAGTACAGCAAAAATGTTACCATCCTGCGGCTGATGTCGCATTCTCTGTTCGAGGCGCCGCAAGAGCGCCGCGCGATTCGGTAGGCCGGTCAATTTATCTGTGGAAGCGGCCTGTTCGAGCCGGATCATCGCTTCTTTCAACTCTTCATTTTTTGTGAGGAGTTCCAGTTCGGTGGTCTTGCCCAAGCGCGCAATCCGCAGGCTCAAGACAACGAAGATGATGAGCACTATCAGGCCTGAGGCAAGAGCGTCTCGCATTGATTGGTTCAGAATAGTGTCCGAACGCATTGTGTTCGTAGCCAACGCTAATCCAAGAATGTTGTTGAGTTCTAATTCCGCGTCCAAACAGTGATTTTGAGCGGCAGTCGTCGCGGTTCGAATGTTGTTTTCCTCAGACGCGAGCGTGAGTCTTTGGACTCGGAGTTCAAACAAGCCGCCTTGTCCAACGACAAGGGTTTGGTGATCTGGATCATCAGCCGCGCCAATTCCGAACATGGCTTCTTGCAAAGAATGGAGGTCGATGTAGAATGTCTTACTGACGTCTTTATCCATCCTTCCCGCTGTCTGGAACAGGCGCATCAATGTCTGTCGGACATCGTTGTCCTTCAAACTGACGAGCTGGTCAATTCGATTCTCCCAACGCAGGCGCTCAGCGACCAACCCCAGTTCACTCATTTCAACAGAGAAGGCCCGCAGTAGATCCACGGACGTAAGTTCGTCTTTGTACTGGAGAGCGAGCTCGGCCTTTTGATTTCCGGCAGCATTGCGGTATTTGCGCAAAAACAGTTGGTGTTGTAGTCGGTGGCGCCCTTCCAACTTTTGTGCAACGGAACGGGTTTTGAGCAGCGCACTATCAACAACATCCCATGCGTGTACCAATGCCTTCTCGGTCTCTCTTACTGTTAATTCGTGTTGCTCCAATACCTCATGAACCCGAGCCAGCTCCGTAACAGCTTTCGCCATTGAATGCAAAGCCATCTCGCGCGGCGCTTCATCACAGTCAAGTCGGGTCAATTCAGCTTTGCATGCTTCGACGAACGGCTCGAGATGGCCTGGTGACTGCGGTGCTACACGATCATCTTTGTGAGTAGAGCTGACGAAGTGCGCAACCATGTCACGAATGACCAATTCTCGTTGGAGTCTCAAAGAGGCCAGCGCTGCAGACGCTCTCTCTTCAACCTGCTTGACTTGGTCCCGTTGTCGACGAATCTCACTGAGCGCCCGGTATTCCATACCCAAAGTGAGAACGCCAGCACCAATACCAACTGCTGAAAGCGTCCAGACAAGTCTGGATATTCTGCTCAGGCCGCGATGTAGTTCGTTGACAGGTATCATTGATCAATGTTGCTGAGCCTTGTGTTCAATTCACTCCAATCAAAGGGTACTATTTTTCCGTTACGTATGATGCTTGGCCAAACCTTGTGGCTTGCTTGATGATCATCACGACGGATCTCCAACGCATGGCCAATACCAATGTCGAATCGGCCAAGGTCTTCCAGTGCTGTTACAACCGCTTCACGCGTTGGTGTTTTATCGATTCTTTCAAGGGCGGCGATAAGGATTCTGCCGGCGATGTACCCCTCCAAAGCACCAAAGGTGAATGGAGCATCTTGGTTGTTAGCGCTCATAGCCTCCCGATATTCAATAGCAATGGGAAGGTCCATCTCAAAATGCGGAACGACCTGTGTTACGATGACACCATCTCCTGCAACTCCGAGTGCATTTGCTAGAGGTGTTGAGCCTACAAATGAAACATTCAAGAAGAGAGCATCAAGTTCGAATTGCCGCGCGAGTTTGATGAAGGTCGCGCATGGCTGGTACGCTCCTACCATGATGACTGCCCGTACAGGGGTTTTTGAAGCAATGATATCAGCCAACCCGTTTTCGACGGCATCTGTGTTGCGTTCATATCGGCCGTGCGCGACCATATTGTCGCTCTCCAAGCCATGGCGTTTCAACGCCGCAACACCACCAAAGTAGCCCGCGTCGCCGTACGCATCGCGCTGTGTGAAGAACCCGATCTCCTCAACTTTGATGCCAGCGTTGTTGATGAGTGCATCAACCATCGCGGCGGTTTCTTCTGCATAACTTGCTCGGTAATTAATGACGTATCGATCTGGCGGAGACTTACGTAGTACACCTGCGCCGGTATAGGCTCCGAACAGCACAGTTTTGTGTTGATTCGCAATAGGGACAGCCGTGACAGCCGTCGGCGTGCCGACATTTCCGATGACTCCAACCACGTTATGCTCACCAATCAACTGGTGCATGTTTGGTGCGGTACGCCTCGGTTCATATCCATCGTCCAATGTGATAAGTCGTAAGAACCGGCCATGAATCCCGCCCGTGCGGTTTGCTTCTGCAAAGGCGGCATCAACACCCGCTTGCATGTTCATTCCCAATTGGGCAGCCGGCCCCGTCAGGGCGGTTGACATGCCAAACAGTATTTCGTCGGCCGGATCCTCTACTAACCACCCATTTGACGTCGCGACGCACATGACGAAAAATAATATGACGACCACTAAAAATCTAGGTTTGGTAATCATACAAAAAATCTCTGTGGATTCACGATGTTTGTGGACGGTGCAGTTCGTTGCGATTCCTTGTACGCAATCTCATCACAGCCGGCCTATCCACAATCGTGGTGGAAAGAGCACTCCATGGGCAACCTGGTCTACTTGTCGCCATAGTGTTCATCGGTCCACCGCGGAGTATGCTAAACCTCCGTACGTGGGAGTTTGGTCTGCCGGAGGGGGGTGGCGGGCCCGATAAACAACAGACCATGTCATGACTATCCTAACCGTCTCGATCGCGCAACTCTGCCATGAAGAGCGCTTTGAATGACGCAATATTATTGGTTTCCAACGAGCTAGAAATAGCCACATTGGGGGTGCCTTGAATTCGACGCTGTGATCCCGTTCGGTGCTGCAGGCGTAGAGAAAAACACACACCAGTTGTTCTGTTCTAAATACGCAACTTATGCGGTCGGGCAGCGAAACAAGATCAGGTGTGATTCCGTGTCGACGGTCGGCTCGGGAAGACCCGCAGCTTGGGCGAGTAAGCGGAGTTCACCCCATGTCCACAGCCGATGAAGTCGATCATCTGGTTTGAGCGAATCATCGTGATAGACATCGACATTGTCAGCACTTTCACGTAATGCAAACACATTGTCATCTGCAGCCCAAACAATTTGCGATTCACGGTCTTCACTTATGCCAGTGACCCAATCACCATGCGCGACATGTGGCCACAGGTCAGTTGGAATCGTGTCAATGACAAAGACCCCCGTGGTTGGCTCCACTAGCTGCATAATCTTTTGGAGTGTCCGCACCGCCTCGTATGGCTCGGTCATCAGCATCCATGTATGCCCGACACACATGACAAGGTCAAACGGCCCGGTTGTTGCAATATCGCTGACCCACTCGTCACCACCACTATTGAAATCACAATGCAACAGGTTGAGGTATACATCGTCGGGAGCTTCTGCTGCCGACGCCCGACAAGCGTCAAGTGCTTCCAGATCAGAGTCAACCCCCAAACACCGATGTCCGATCATCGAAAGGGGCAACAGAATCCGCCCTGACCCACAACCGAGATCCAAGATATTGCCCGGCCGATCATCCGGGAGCAATTGCATGATCCCTGTGAGCTGCTGCTGATGCAGTGGTGGTTCCAGCGGGTCCCAATCTGATTTGGTGGTGTTGTGCATCATATCGATGGATGGACGACGCGAATTAGGGTGAGGGGGTTACATGAAAGGACCGGTACACAGAAGGGGCTGAAAACACGTGATTGGCAGGCCAAGCAACTAGCTGATTTTTGGCGGCATCGCTTGGGAGAGGATGCTCGGCAGGTCAGCGGTAAATGCCCCACGAGGCATCACAATGTCAGCCCCTTGCTCGTTTGCTTGCTTCATTAGGTCGATTTGAACGTGTGGAGCGTAGGCAATCACCTTACATTTTCGGGAAAATTGCTCGGATTTGGCGATACGGATCATCTCGACTGGATCGTTTTCCATTTCGAGGTCAATAATCACGGCCTCGACTGGCTCCTCTTCCAAAAATTGCTGGAGGCGGTCGGCAGTGCGGGCGGGCCGGGCGTTGACGCCAAGCGCGTCCGCCGTGGATTTAACCCGGGTGGCAAAGATCAGATCGGTGATGCAGTACACGACCATAACGACCGATCTCCTCTAGGGATACAGACATTTCCGCCTGCGGGTGGTATTGAGACAATTGTTTACGAACTAGGATACACTGGTCGGACCCAACCGACAAATCGAAACAGAACGGCCACTCACCAAGACGGACTCTGCTTCACTTCGATACACTGGAGTGCGAAGCCAAGACCGCTAGGGGCCATGATGACAAATCATAGCGATGTAATCGATACCTGCGAGGTATCACATTTAGAATAGATGTAGCGACGGGGTTTAGAATGACTGCAACTGCGACCGGCAATGGGACTGCGACCGAATCCATCATGAATTCACCGAAATTCAAGGAGCTCGGCCTCCCCACAGATCCGAACAATCTGTACACCATTACTATCGAACGTATTCTCAATGCTGCGGACATAATGGGATTACCCGAATATGTCAAACTCATTATCGCGCAACCCAAGAATGAGATCATGGTGCATTTCCCGGTCAAGATGCGGGATGGTTCCGTGGAAGTCTTCAAGGGATATCGCGTTCAGCACAACAACAGCCTCGGTCCGTACAAGGGTGGTATTCGTTTCCATCCTGAGGTCTCGCTTGACGATATCAAGTCGTTAGCGGCATTGATGACCATGAAATGCTCACTCGCCCATGTGCCACTTGGTGGGGCGAAGGGCGGTATCAAATGTGATCCGCGCAAATTCAATACCGATGAGCTGCGACGCATTACCCGTCGATTCACCTTTGCCATTTCCAATCAGATCGGGCCTGAATATGACATCCCCGCGCCTGATGTCGGCACCAATGCGCAGATCATGGCGTGGATTGCGGACACGTATCAGCAAATGAATCCGGAGCACAACCGACAAGACACGATTCGCGTGGTGACCGGCAAGCCTGTCGAATTCGGCGGATCGCTCGGCCGCGACAAAGCGACCGGCCAAGGTTTGGTATACGTCCTACAAGAGTTGCTCCCTGAAATGGGCATCAATATCTCCGACATGAAATTCTCGTTGATCGGGTTTGGTAATGTCGGCTCATGGACAGGCCGTCTGCTGCACGATCTAGGGGCCACGATGGTCGCAGTCATGGACCATACTGGCGCTATTTATCATGATCATGGCATTGACCCTGTTGCACTGACCCAACACTGCATGGTTCGAGGTGGCGTGGGTGAATATCCAGAAGCAGATGCTATCACAGAAGATGAATTTTACAGTACCAAAGTTGATGTGCTGGTCCCTGCTGCACTAGAGCAGATGATCACTCCTGAAAAAGCGAAGCTCATCAACTGCAAAGTCGTCGCGGAAGGTGCAAACGCACCCACAACCCCCGCGGGTGAACGCATCTTGTCTGAGAAAGGAATTGAGATCGCACCTGCCATCCTGTGCAACTCAGGCGGTGTCACCGTGTCGTACTTCGAATGGGTACAGAATAAAACGAGTAACTACTGGACCGCGGACCGCGTGGACCAAGACCTGCGAACACACATGTCAGAAGCAGCCAACCGGGTTCGCCTCGCGAAGCACCGAATGAACCTTGATTGGCGAACCGCGAGTTATGTCGCTGCCCTTGAGCAAGTCGCCCACGTTTACGAATTGCGTGGCATCTTCCCGTAAATCCAAATTGAAATTCAACCAGATTAACACTTTCAAGAGGGCCGATTCAATCGGCCCTCTTGTTTCTTTAACTGCAAACACGGAACATCACCATCAATAGGTTCAGATGCCAGCCCTGCTGAACAACGATGTCCAATAACGCAATGCAATACCCAACCATCTTCATTCGAACAACCATTAGAACATAGCTTCAGTTCATTTGTACCACTATGCTCATAGTACAAATCATCCGATGCACGGGTAATATAAATTGGAGTAGCACCATGGGAATCATGAGTTGTATTCGCTTAGCCAGCGTGCTGGCTTGTGGCGCACTGATCACATCGTCAGCGATCGCGCAAGACGCGTTTTATGTTGGACACAGCCTTACGGGGCCGGACAGTCTTTATGTGTTGGAGAAGATCGGCGAAGAAGTACGACCATCGTACAGCCACAATCACCAACTCATCTGGGGCGGCCCGCTGAAGTACAATTTTGAATATGCTGCATCGTTGCCCCCAGAGAACCGTGACAGTTTTTCGCATGGCGACTCCATCAATTCACACGACGCAATTGCAACCGGCGAATACGACACGCTTGTATTGACAGAGGCGAATGCCAATCAGAATCACTTCATCTGGAACGATACGCACCTGTACGCGAAACAATACGCTGATGATGCGCTGGCTGCTCATCCGGGAGCTCGTGTATATATTTTTGAAGCGTGGCCAAATCTCGTCGAATCAAGTGAGTGGATGCGCGACTCTTGGGAAGAAGAGTTGTTCTTTGACTTGTATGGCGACCCCGCTGCGGGCACACTTGAAGAACGACTCAATACACAAGACTTGGGGCTTGAAGGTGTAGCGGATTGGGTGCAAGAGAATAGTGATGAAAACGCGACCGTGTTCATTATCCCCGGCGGGTTAGCACTTCAAAATGTTATCCGTGCAGTCGAAGCAGGCAGAGTGCCCGGCCTCGATGACCGGTGGGACCTGATCTACGAAGTGAACCCGCATACGGGTGACCCCGATCATGTGCATCCCAATCCGATCGGCGCGTACTTCATGGCCATGGTCACCTTTGCTACCATCACAGGCGAAACACCGGTTGGTTTACCCACGCTCATCCCTGGAAGATGGGGTGATATCTTTGTCGATGTGAATCCTGACACTGCAAATGCATTGCAGCGAATTGCGTGGCGGACTGTTCGTCGATATCCGCGATCAGGTGTAAAAACACTTCCTCCGCCGGGCACGATTGACCAATCCGATGGCGAGCAAGTTGATGTGATCAAAGCTCGTCCCCATCCGGGTCGATGAACTCCTGCCCTGATTCTTGCTGGCGCATTCAGAAGCTATCATTCCTGACGGAACTAACTGGAGTGTGGAGCTGGTGGTATGTCAGGAGTCATTGATGGCCCAAACTTGCATTGATTCAGATAGATGTGCCAACTGCGGTTCTAATCTGGACGAAACAGCAGAATCTCAAGGTTTGTGCCTTGGCTGTGGCCTACCGCTCGACATCGCACGTTCCGTCGACCGCTTTGTTGAATTGCGTCGAAAGACGATCCCTATACTGGCGATGAGGTTTCTCATTGGCTGTGTCATTGTTTGCATCTTACAGTATTTCTATCAACTCGTGATCTGGCCCGGCAATTATTCTCCGCTTGCATGCCTGGTTTTCGGCCCCGAGTTTCTCATTGCAGATATTTTTTGGGCACCCGGAAGATACGGAACGCAAGCGGCTCAACTATTGTGGTTTGTAGGCATCCCAATTCAATGGCTACTGTACTTTATTGCAATCATGTGGTCGTACACAAAGCCTCGACCACGTGTGAGCGTGCGAACAATCGGCGCAGGTATTGTTTTGCTTCATGTTCTCAGTGAGGTGATCTCCGTTCACATGCATTTTGGTTAAAGAGATTTCCAAACCCTTGATAACCCCAATTCTTGTGAGTGCTCTTTGTCCCTCAACTATTCGGTACGTTCCATGAAATGGCATGGAACTTGGAATTCCGACCGCATCCCACAAACAGGCCCCCCTGAACGGGGAATGAACTTCCGGTAATAGCGGGTGCGGATTGCAACCGCATTTTTTGCTGCGCCCAACTGCGGACAAATGGAACCGTTCACGCGTATTCCTCGTAGAATAGAGTGCACGACTGATTAGATCACTCTGTCTGCAGTCAATCAGAAGAAGAGAAACTACGGGACGATTGATGGACGCTGATGTGAAGAAGCGAGATGTTCGCGCTCGCGGTGGGTGCGCGCACATTTTGATCATCATGACGAAGGACCGGATCACAAATGGGGGATTCAAGGTTCGTCGTCATCAAGTAAATGTCTTGGAGGGCAGAATACTTTTGTAGGGACCATCGCACGGAGCTCGCGATATGACATCTGACGCAGTCTATTGGATGGCCGCCGGAGCAGTCGGCATATTTTTGTGTACCGCACTCATGGAATGGGCGCACATCCTGTTACGACGACGACAAAGGCATTGATTCTCAGGAGAATCACCCCAACGCACGGGGGGCACGCCGATCAGCACCTCGGGGCAGAGGCTGGGTTCGCTCTGACCTCGGGGTGCGCTTTGTTGCTCCGTCACCACCCATCTCGGAGTGGCGCCGGGGCACATATTCCAAATTCGCGCGTTCTGAACTGGTATGTTCTGATCGATTCGTTCCTATGCTTATCGCATCGTGACGACCGCCCACCTCTTTCAATCTTCAAGTGATCCCGATCCGGAATCTGCCGACGCGAAGACTGTGCCGACCGACTTTGCTCAGGTCGCGCCGGAGCGTGCGCTCGACAAGTCATCTGAAGGGCTCACCTATGCCGTACCAGAATCGCTGCACGACATCCAAGTCGGCGAACGTGTTCTAGTGCCGCTTGGTCGAGGTAACAAACCCACTCCAGCTTTTGTGATTGATCGTGGGATTGAGCCAACGATTGATGTGAAAAAAATCAAGCCGATTCTGAGCCGTGATCCCAAAGCGGGCGGTTCGCTCACCCCAGATTTGGTGTTGCTCGGCCAATGGATTGCGTCCTATTACTGTTCTCCTCTGGGGATGACACTCACGTCCATGCTCCCGGCGGCGGTGAAACACGGGACAGGCGTTAAGCGTACCGCCTACTTGGAGTTGGCTCCTAATACAGAAAACATCAAACTCACCACATTGCAGCGCCGCATCGTCGAGGTTTTACGTGATGAGTCGAACGGCCAGCCGGTTGCTTTGCGATCACTTGCAACTCAAGCTGGAGCGAAAACAGTTACACCCATCAACCGATTGATCGATGCGGGCGTTCTTGTTCGTACTTACAAGCACCAGGTCGATGCAACGTGGCAAGATTCCGCGCTTCTTGAACGGACGACTGATCGCAAAGTAGATCTCACGGACGAACAACAAACCGTGGTGAACGATATTGCAGGAACGCTCGGCGAAGGATATTCAGCGCACGCGATTTACGGCGTTACCGGCAGCGGAAAAACCGAAGTGTACCTGCGGCTGATCGAACAAGTCGTTCGGTCGGGTAAATGCGCCATCGTCCTTGTGCCTGAGATCGCGCTCACGCCCCAGACCGTTACACGATTCAAGCTGCGTTTTGAAGCGTTGATGCATCAAGCAAACGCAGGTAACAAGGATGATCTTGATTGGAATGTTGCGGTCTTGCACAGTGGATTAACCAATGCGCAGCGGCATCATCAGTGGCAATGCATCCGTAAAGGCGAAGCACAAATCGCAATCGGCGCACGGTCCGCCATTTTCGCCCCCTTCCCGGCAGATTCGGTCGGCATCATTGTCGTGGATGAAGAGCATGATCATTCGTATAAACAAGATCAATCACCTCGGTATCACGCGCGGGATGTAGCGGTGCGACGCGCCCATCTGCTGAATGCAACAGTCGTATTGGGATCTGCTACACCATCGTTGGAAACGTATGCGAATGCAGTCGTTCGTCGGAATTACACGTGGCATGAAATTCTTGAACGCGTGCCCGGATCAACATTGCCCAAGGTCCAGATCACAGACCTTATCGAAGAGCGTAAGCGTCGCCCACGCACGGATCGACATGTACACCTGTTAGGTCCTCGGCTAGAAGAGAGCCTGCGCGGAACATTAGCGCAAGGTGGTGATGCAATTCTGCTTCTTAATCGTCGAGGGTACGCGAATTACATTTCCTGTCCGGATCAGAATTGTGGTTGGGTGATGACCTGTGATCATTGTGATGTGGCGATGGTGTATCACAAGAATCATGACCTTCCCAAGGGCGGATTTGTGCGCTGCCACCATTGTCAAGCAGAGCAACTCTTGCCCACACAATGTCCATTGTGCTCAAAAACGGTAGTTACTTTTGGTTTGGGAACACAACGCATTGAAGAAGAGATCACCCGGAAATTCCCCGAGATCGCAGAAGCGGGTGGGGTATTGCGCATGGATTCGGACACGATGAATAACGCGCGGGATTACGAAACCGCCCTCGAACAATTCCGAGTAGGCGAGGCGCGAATCTTGGTCGGCACCCAAATGATCGCAAAAGGGCTAGATTTTCCAAACGTGCGACTAGTAGGCGTCATCAATGCGGACACTGCGATCAATCTACCTGATTTTCGTGCGTCCGAGCGGACCTATCAATTGGTCGCGCAGGTATCAGGCAGAAGTGGGCGCGGGGCTCATGCAGGGCGGGTGGTCGTGCAGACCTTTTCGCCTCATCATCCGGCGATTCAATTTGCCGCCCGCCATGACTATCATGGATTTGCGGAGCAGGAATTGCAGGACCGTTTGCCCGCGGGGCTACCCCCGATTGGCCGCATGGCCCGCATTGTGGTGCGGCATACAGATCACATCAAATGCGCGCAACGAGCGCAGCGGCTGTACGATGCGCTTGATCGACATTTGCAACAGAATATGACTACCTTCGCAAAGCGAGCGGGGCAAACGGGGTTTGATCTTCCCGCAGATATTCCACCCGTACGATTGCGCGGTCCTGCACCGTGTCCACTGTCGCGTATTGCAGACCATCATCGTTGGAGCATGGAAATATTGTCCGCAGTTGGGCCTGGTCCGGTGCAGCAGTTGCTCACTTTGCTCCGTAATGAAGGCAACGCGACTTCAGACAGTCAAACCGCGATCGATGTGGACCCCGTTTCATTGCTGTGAATCTAAGCGGATGACACGCTTACATGTCCAACTTCACGGCGTGGAGATGAACGACCTACGAAGGGCCGATCGTCGGCCTATGATGATGCTCCATGAACCGAGATGACGCACTTAAATTGTTACGGGCAGGGCCCGAAGGTATAGCCAAGTGGAACGATTGGCGAGCCAACGGCGGAGACGATCCGCCATTCCTCAGCGCGGCCCAATTTAGCGGCGCTGACCTGAGCGGCGCGAACCTCCGATTTGTCTCATTGGCATTAGCCCAATTGGACGACAGCAATCTGTCCGGGGCAGATTTGTCCGGGGCGAGCATTCGTCAAGCAGATTTGTACAACGCCAACCTCGAAAATGTAACGCTGAACAACGCGGATTGCAGAGCCGCCGATTTGACCTCCGTCAATCTGTCAAATGCAGAATGTGTCTCCGCAGACTTTGCCGGCGCGGATTTGAGTGGAGCAACGATTGCCCACTCCAATTTTGTCGGGACCGATCTTACCGGCGCAGACTTAAGCAATACGGATATGAGCGGAGTCAATCTTCGAAATGCTGCCCTGATCGGTACGCGCATGCACGGAGCGCGAGTGGCCCGCACCGAATTTGCGGGCACGGTTATTTCGTGTAGTCTCGCTGGCGTCACGGACCTTGATTTGACCATTCACCACACGCCTAGCCCGATAGCGATCAGTTCTATTTTGTCCATGACGGGCGAGATGCCAACCGATTTCTTGCGAGGATGTGGCCTGCGCGCTGAAGAGGTTGAACATTTCAAAAGTGTACTCGTCAGTCCGATCCGATTTAATGCGTGCTTCCTATGCTACCACGAGTCAGATGAGGAATTGGCCAATCGCTTGCATGGCGATTTGCAAGAGTCTGGCATTCGATGTTGGAAACGCCGACATCGGCGAGGCGAATTCGAAGTGGGCGAAGCAGGCGATATCGAACGCACGAATTGTGGCATTCAACGCCTCATTCTCTTGTCCAGTAAGGACGCGCTCAACAGTCCATCTATATTACGCGAGATCAACTGGGCGATGCGTCAAGAAGATTGGCAAAAAGAACTCAACGCCAAAGCCGAATCCAAGACCAAGGCGAGCGAAGAATTATTGCTCTTCCCAATTCCCGTGGATGATTTTGCTCAGAACGGCTGGGAACATCCGTACCGCGATTCTATTATCAACCGGCAGTTAGCGGAACAACCCGCAAATTGGGCGGACGATGATGATTCATACCGCAGCCTCCTCACCAACCTGCTCCATGCGCTTAAGAATGAAGCGAAATGCTGAGGATACCGCGTCGTGTCGCCATCCAACCACGATCCGCACAACCCGAATGAATCCAATGCGGCAAAACGCATAGCGATCCTACGATCACAGATCGAGCAGGCAGATCGCGCATACTATGTGGATTTTCAACCGACATTGGCTGATGTTGAATATGATGCGCTGATGCGTGAACTGATTTTCCTCGAATCAGAATGTCCAGATCTTGCAACGGCAGACAGCCCAACCCAACGTGTGGGCGGTGAGCCGATCGATGGATTTGAATCACTGCCTCACGCACAACCGATGTTGTCCATCGCCAATTCGTATAGCATGGATGACATCGAATCGTGGGTTGATCAAATGCGCCGCGCGATCGGGAGTGACCCCGATGAAGATACGGCACTTTTTGATTCGGCATCATCTTCCACAATAGAGTTTGCCGTCGAACCCAAAATTGACGGCGTAGCCATTTCCCTTCGATATGAGAATGGTTCGCTTGTCCAAGCCTTGACGCGGGGTGATGGCACGAAGGGTGATAATGTACTGAACAATGCTCGGCGGGTGCGCTCCATACCGCTCACGCTTGATGCATCATCCAAACCTTGGCCCAAAGTGCTTGAGGTGCGAGGCGAACTCGTGCTGCTCAACAGCGTCTTTGATGCGATCAATGAGAAACGTGCTAAGGACGGTGAACCACTCTTCGCTAATCCGCGCAACATGACCGCAGGCACATTGAAATCGCTCGACCCGACCACCACCGCTGACCGTAGATTGCATTTCACTGCGCACGGGAAGGGCGAAGTCATCTGGGGTAATACATTTGGTGATGCAAACGACGAACCCGCGACACATGTCGAGTTTACTGAAACGATTAATGCGCTCGGTCTCCCCACGTCGCGCCACCTCACGCTTTGCCACAGTGTTGATGCCATTGCAACCTTCATTTCCACATTCGACAAAGAGCGACACGACTTGGATTTTGGGACAGATGGGGTCGTCATCCGCATCAATCGTCTTGATTTGCAGGAACAAGTGGGATTCACCAGCAAAAGTCCGCGCTGGTGCATTGCATACAAGTTCCCTGCGGAGCAAGCGACAACAATTCTCAAACATGTCGAATGGATGGTGGGCAAAGGTGGAACACTCACGCCACGCGCGACACTTGAGCCGGTGTTGATTGCGGGGACGACCGTGCAACACGCCACGCTCCACAACATTGATGAGATTACACGCAAAGATATACGAGTGGGGGACACGGTCTTTGTCGAAAAAGCGGGCGAGATTATCCCACAGGTCGTAAAACCCGTTGTGGAAAAGCGGAAGACAAACACAGCGCCCATCAAGCCTCCAACACATTGCCCTGAATGTGAAAGTGCAGTTGAAAAAGATGGGCCGAAGTTGTACTGCATGAATCCGGAATGTCCTGGCCAAATTGCGGAGAAACTGAAGTGGTTTGTCGCGCGTGGACAAATGGATATCGATGGGCTAGGTGAAAAAACGATTGATCTGATTCGAGATACGAAATCGACAGATACCCCGATCCCACTCGAACATTTTGCGGACATTTTTGGCCTCGCCGAATACCGTGAACAATTGATCGCGCTCAATGGATACGGCCAACGTAAATTCGAACAACTCACGACCAGCCTGGACGACGCTCGCAACCTTGGTTTACGCCGGGTACTTGCAGGTATAGGGATTCGTCACATTGGCAGCACTGGATCTCGCACATTGGCCATGCATTTTTGTGATGCAGATGCATTGCGGGCAGCATCGCAGGATGAATTAGAAGCTCTCCCTGACTTTGGGCCGATCGTGGCGAAAGGCTTGCATGATTTTTTGCAATCATCCGCAGGGATAGAAACGTTTGCGCGATTAGCGGATGCGGGAGTGAACCTAACTAGCCGCGAGTACGCTGATCCGCGGGCTGATGTTGATTCATCAGATGAAGGCAAAACGCATTCTGCCTCTGTATTTCAAGGCAAGACGATTGTCCTCACCGGCTCACTTGAACATTACAAACGGGATGAACTAAAAGACATTCTCGAACAACTCGGCGCCAAGGTAGCTGGCTCAGTTTCCAAAAAGACAGACCTAGTGATTGCAGGTGCGCGAGCGGGATCCAAACTTGCCAAAGCAGAGTCATTGGGTGTCGAGATATGGGATGAAGCTCGCGCTCAAAAAGAATTGCAGTCCTGAACAATGATGTCAGATTCCTCCACTTCCTCGTCCTCATCGCAACGAACTTCAACACACGACCGACGTCCATCTACATTGGCGGATTGGAGTTCATATCTGCGAACACTTGCGCAGCCGATCATCGGTCCTTTGGATGTACCTGAGGCCTTTGCTCAAGCGCAACGGAAATACTTGAGTTTGGAAGTCCCGCTCATTATCCACACCGCAAAAAATGAATCTTTGCAGACGCCTGATGTGCCGACGATGCTATTGGAGTCACCGCACAAGTACCCAGATTTATATTTGTGGTGGGGGTTGATTGCACCGGGTAATGTTGCAAACCCGCTGCAAGTCATCGATCTGACGAGTGACAAATCATTCGTGGAACAAGGGTTGTTTACCACCATCGAAGTATGGACGGAGACGGAGTTAGCAGCACTGCACGCTCTTTCGCTGTATGCAATTGCGCAGCCTGACAATGCCGCACTCGCTGACCGCATCACCCGGGCAATTGATTGGCACTTGGAATTTCTGCAGCCGGACAACGCAACCGCTCATGCGTGGGGAGTTCATTCATATCTATTGCGTGGCTCACCCGAAGCGATCCATTTTGCGGAAACCTTGGTGTCGAATTGCCAAGTGATGAATGCGCAACCTGATGAGTTGAGCGCATGGACATTAATCAATGCTGCCAACGCATTGATTCACGTTGATTCAACTCAATGAACCCGCGGGTTGTGGGCTTAGGGACAGATCATCAAAGTCCCGTTGATGAAATCGACTCGCAGCCATGCCCGCCAACATTGCAGCATTATCCAAGCAATACTCAAGACTCGGCAAGTGTAACTGCAACTCGTGTGCCTGGGCAAACGCGGCGACCTCAGTCCGCAATTTCGAATTGGCGCTAACACCTCCGCCAATAATGAGCGAGCGAGGTGGTTCAACATTGCCGGCCTTTGAATCACACAAATACTGGTACGCGCGTTCGAGTTTTAACATGATGGCGCCAATCGCTGCCCGTTGAAACGAAGCGCATAGATCGTTAATGCCTTCCTCATTCCAATCTTCAAAATCCTTGGCAAAAGTGCGCTCTTTGCCCCGCCCTGTAGGTTGACCTCGCACGGTATAAAGTAAGGCTGTCTTGAGCCCTGAAAATGAAAAATCAAGACTGTCCGGCGAGAGTCGGGAGATCGGCAAGTCGTAGGCTTTCTCGTTTCCAAGATGCGCTCGATCATCAACCCGTTTGCCGCCGGGGAATCCGAGCCCGAGCATCATTGCTGCTTTGTCGTACGCTTCACCCACCGCGTCATCAATTGTCCTACCGATCGGGTGCATGGTTGATTCGTTAGCAATTGCGCACAGTGAGGTATGCCCGCCGGACACAATCAATCCAAGCGCGGGATAGGCGGGTGGCTCATCATTCAAACAGGCTGCATATAAATGCGCTTTGACATGATCGATGCCGATGATCGGTTTACCCCAGGCCCAGGCCAATGTTTTTGCTGCGGCGACACCCACCAACAACGAGCCGATTAAGCCCGGCCGATGTCCTACCGCAACTGCATCCAGCTCATTCGCGGGATTGGTGATTCCCGCTTCTGACAACGCCTCTTTGACCACAGGATAAATGCGTTCAATATGGGCGCGGCTAGCAATTTCGGGAACCACTCCGCCATATTCCTCATGTAACTCAAACTGCGTAGCGATCACGTTTGACAACACCTCTCGACCATCGCGGACGACCGCAGCGGCCGTTTCATCACAGGACGATTCAATCGCGAGGATGACGCACGGTTGCGGCGTTGCGGAAGATGAAGATGTCGATGGGTTAGAGTGTGTCATGTGGAATGCGCTCGACGATTATAAGCATTGAAGACTTCAAAGAGATCAATCACGAGTGAGGCAATTGTTCCCACGCAAAATCATCCGGGATGATCTCGGGGACATTGTGTAGCCAACCAATGAGGAAGCAGAAGGCATCGACCAATCTCGGGCCGGGTATGTTGAACATCCAGTGCCCATCGACGATCGCGGTTTTGTTGTTTCGCACCGCGGGCAATTCATTCCACCACGGTTGGTTTGTGAGCTCTTTGATGGCTTCGGCTTTCGCCCACTCCAATGATTCACCACACGGGCAAATAATGAGATACTCGGGTTGAGATTCCACGAGTTGATCGGGTGTGACGACCACACTTTGTGCGCCCTTTTGATTGAGTGAATGGGTGCCGCCGGCCATTTCGATCAGATCAGGGGTCCAATGTCCACCCACGAAGAGCGGATTGACCCACTCGAGAAATGCGACTTCTGGGCCGGTCATGAAGGCGTTTACATGATGGCGAGCCGCGTACATTCGTGCCTGCCATCGGGTTACGGCATCGCGGGCTGCCTGCGGTCGGCCAACCGCTTTGCCCACGCGAAGCGCATCATCCAAAATATCTGAAAACAACGCGGGGCTGAGGTCGATTACCTGTGGAGACGGATCCATCGAGGCGGCTAATCGTTCAACGGCGGCGAGATCAATCGAACACACCTCACACAGATTCTGGGTGAGGATCACATCAGGATTTAGTGTTCGAATGCGGTCTTCGTCAATAGTGTACAGCGGTTCGCCCGCGGCCAATGTTGTTCGCACTTGTTCGTCGATTTCGATGCTGGTCAACGGCATCTCAGTCTGATGTCGTGGGGCGGTAACGAGAGGTAAACTGAGGACCTCAGTCGGGTAGTCGCATTCGTGAGATCGGCCAACCTGCAAATCTCCGGCCCCGATAGCCCAGAGAAGTTCGGTCGCGGAGGGTAAAAGTGAGAGGACTCGGGTCATGATGCGTTCATCGTATTACGAAAACCAACGGAAATGGGGTCTTGCCGACCCGGACTTTAGATGAAATACGATCTGTGGTCCGAAATGACCGACTACAATACAGTTGTTTACCAACATTCAACAAGGCGGCCGCGCTATTGCGACAGAACAATATGTGGCGGAGGCGTCTTGTCGACTCGATTTCTTTCACGCTATTCTGTGCGGGAGTCTAGACCATGACAACGAATATTGATGCCACCACCGACACCACGGATTTTACATCTGTTCTGACCGAGGACCGCGTGTTTGATCCGCCCGGCGAATTCGCGGCTACTGCGCTGATTTCTTCCTTGGATGAGTATCGAAAAGTGTGGCAGCGATCGGTCGATGATCCGGAAGGATTCTGGAGCGAAATCGCAAAAGACCTAGATTGGTTCACCCCGTGGGACAAGGTACTCGAATGGAATTGCCCGGATGCGAAGTGGTTTGTAAATGCAACCACCAACGTATGCCACAATTGCATTGATCGTCATATCGACAATGGGCATGGCAACGAATCAGCTATCCTGTGGGAAGGCGAACCCATGCCCGGCGGCACGCCTGAAACCCGCAACTTCACCTACAACGATATGAAGCGCGAAGTCAGCAAGTGCGCCAACGCTCTCAAGTCATTAGGCGTTAAAAGAGGCGATCGCGTCACCATTTATATGGGTATGGTTCCCGAGCTTGCGATTACCATGCTCGCGTGTGCGCGCATTGGTGCGCCCCACTCCATTATCTTCGGCGGATTCAGCGCATCGTCCATTGCGGATCGACTTGAAGATGCACAATCCAGCGTTCTCGTGACCTGTGATGGGGCGTGGCGGCGCGGCAGCATTGTCCCGCTCAAAGATACGGTTGATGAAGCATGCAATATGGCCAAGGGGATTGTTGAAAAAGTTCTCGTCGTCGAACGTGTAAAGAACGAATGGAACAAAGTCGAAGGCCGCGATATTACTTGGGCGGAGTGCGTCGATACGCAGTCCGATGAGTGCCCGTGCGAGCACATGGATTCGGAAGACCTGCTCTTCCTGCTCTATACATCAGGCACGACGGGCAAGCCGAAGGGCATCATGCACACCACCGGCGGGTTCATGACCTACACCTACCTCACCTCAAAATATATTTTCGATCTTGTACCCGGCAAAGACCAGTTGTATTGGTGTACCGCGGACATCGGTTGGATCACCGGACACTCTTACATCGTGTATGGCGTGATGCAGAATCGTGTCCCGACCTTGATGTACGAAGGGGCGCCAAACTTCCCCGATGGTGATCGATTCTGGGACATTGTCGAACGGCATAAGGTCACACAGTTCTACACTGCGCCAACCGCCATCCGTGCCTTCATGAAGTGGGGCGATGAACATGTGAAGAAGCATGATCTGTCTTCGCTCCGATTGCTCGGCACCGTGGGCGAACCGATTAATCCTGAAGCGTGGCGATGGTACCACGAAACGATTGGTCACGAAAAATGCCCGATCGTGGATACATGGTGGCAAACCGAAACGGGTGGCGTCATGATCACGCCGCTTCCCGGCTGTACACCCACCAAGCCCGGATCATGTACACTGCCTTTCTTCGGCATCGATCCTGTTATCACGGATGAGACAGCTGAAGAAAAAGGCCTGAACATCGGCGGCTTGTTGGCTGTTCGTAAGCCTTGGCCCGCCATGCTACGAGGAATCTATGGCGACCGCGAACGATTCGTGGAAACGTACTTCTCCCGCGTACCAAATATGTACTTCACGGGGGACGGTGCACGTCGAGATGAGGATGGATATTTCTGGATCATGGGTCGAGTGGATGACGTGATCAATGTGTCCGGCCACCGCTTGGGCACGATGGAAGTCGAATCTGCTTTGGTCGCACACGAAACGGTGGTCGAAGCGGCTGTCGTTGGTATGCCCCATGAAATCAAGGGGACCGGCATTGCCGCCTTCATCACGCTGGCGGGCGGAGTCGAAGGAAGCGAGGAATTGAAGCAAACGCTCCGAACTCACGTCGCCAAGGAGATTGGCGCGATTGCAAAACCGGACATGCTCAAGTTCACCGACGCTTTGCCCAAGACGAGGTCCGGCAAGATCATGCGTCGCCTCCTACGTGAAATCGCATCCGGGAAGGTCCCGACCGGCGATACCACAACACTAGAGGATCTCAATGTGCTCGATAAATTGCGAGCATCTGACGATAATTGACCCGCATCCGCGATTTTTCTGGTACATTCATGCATACTTCATGCCCGCCCCTGAAACCGGGGCGGGCTTTTTCGTGTATGATTTAATGCTGCCCCCGCCGACCCGCCTGTATGAACTCGCGCTCCCCCTGACTGCACTGCCTGAAACCGCTCGCAGTATCGCTCTCACGTTGAACGATAGTGCCCGCGACCCTCTCTCTCTGTCGAAATGGAAATGCGATCATGATCCTCCGAGCGAATCTTACTATTGTCCGCCAACTGATTTCCTGCCCCATCGCAGCTGTTCTAGCCATCGTGTTGTGCGCCACGGTCGCACCCGCGCGAGCGCAGCCGGTCGACCTTTTTAAGATGGAGAGCGATCTGCCTCGCCGAGCAGTTATTACCAAGACTGCAACATTGCCCGAGCAATTGCAGAATATTGATCCCACAGATGAACTCAGCGAGATGCAGACTCGGCTAGCTGGTGCAATCGCGATCCTAGACGGCAGGGATCTTTCATTGCTCACCAAAAGCGCACCCAAGGCGAGATCGACGATCGCGTTACCCGTTCGAGCGGTCAAAATTTGCTACGTTCACTTCATCGGGGGCAACACCACGATGTCGATCGCTATTCATCGGGCGGACGATGGCGAGTGGTACGGGGTGGCGGTACCTCCGGATGGGAATAAGATGGTGGCCGAACCGGCGTGTGCTCGGCTCAACCCTATTCGTATGGCTCAGATTGCGGCATCGTGGAATATGTATACGGAGCCTTTCCGATCGACAGGTGCTGAATCAGCTACAGCGACGCCCGCAACCACAGTCACGCTTGAACATCCGTACACCCCAAGTTGGATTCACTTTAATGACAAGACATTAAAAGCACGGTCGTTTATTGCATTGCGAGGTGAAAAGCCGGACACCAAACGCGTGTTGGCGGACGAGACCTTGCACGCTCGGTTGCCGCTTGGCTATCAGGCGGAAACGCCGGCGGGGTTACTGATTTGGGTGCATGCGATGCCGCAAGGCCAACCGCCACAACAGTTTTATGAAGCGCTTGATGCGATGAACATCATCTGTGTCGGCGCGGATGCGAGTGGCAATCAACGCCCTGTTGCAGATCGGTATCAGTTGGCGGTGGATGCAGTGGCGACCGCGATGGATCGCTACCATATCGACCCAAGGCGAATTTACGTTACCGGCATTTCTGGCGGAGGGCGGATCAGTTCGATGTTGTTCGCT
>PJEL010001043.1_pt1 | contig 29739 bp, 30 predicted proteins | sample 1853271 | NCBI WGS metagenome assembly PJEL01 (sample SAMN08108733, study PRJNA415343) | Invertebrate metagenome, whole genome shotgun sequencing project. | host: Globobulimina | place: Sweden: Gullmar Fjord | collected 2015-08 | reverse complement strand
CCTAGTCGTTCTACGTTGAAAATAAGTAACACCGCATAGAGCCCAACAAAACTCGCCCTTCGGGAGTGATTCAGCGTATCTACTTCTGTGTCAAATGTGTTGCACTTATTGTATTACTCCAGTGGAATGCCATTCCTACACACATTTTCCTTGAATTAAATACGCTGAGATCACTCTGAATCCTGTATCTTGAGGTAGCTTGGGTATAAAGGTAAAGCCGTTTCTATTTGGTATGTGCTTACTTAACTAAATGCTTTCGTAAACTGAGTCGATATAAATGCAAATACAATTTTTCTGCTGGCAGTTTAATGCCACCAAAAATACCCTTGTCCATAATGGTGGATCAAGTGGCGAGATAAAAACATTCAGTTTAAGCCCTAAAGAGGCAGATGTACTGTCTTACCTGATTGATAACGCATCGAAACTTGTGACGAAAGATGCACTTGTTGAACATGTTTGGGAAGAGCAAGAGCTTAACGAACAATCCATTTTGAACGTAATGTCTAAGCTCCGCTCTATCTTTAGACAGTTTGATGAAGGGGAGTTGATTAAAACAATTCGTAAAAAAGGCTATGTTTTTGAAGTCAGCCCTGAAGATGTACAATATATACGGATAGAGCTGGCGAAAGAAAATCCCGTTTTATCTGAGTCTGAAATAGCAGAAGCCCCTCAGCCAGTTTATCAGCATTTATTCAGTCGCTACCTATGGAGCGTACTATTCATACTCACCATTATTTTCTTAGGAATTGGTGGATATTATCAGTATTTATCTAAAAATAATGACTATGATGCTTATGAGATAAATCAAAAAGATATTATTTACATAAATAATCCGGATGGTGAGTTTGTAAAAGTTATCTTTTCATCTCGTGGAGGTAGTTTAACAAAACGGCAATATAAAGACGTAATCGATAAGTTTACTCAGTATTACCATGCTGTTAAAACACTACCGCCAAAAGGTGTTGCGTATAAAACAGTGTATGTTGATGTCTTTCACATACATAAAACATTTTTTGCCGCAGTTAATGATCTTAATGATACCTATATTGTTATTCGAATCTTTAATAAAGATGGCTCGCTTGCTGATGCACTGAGTAAAATAGAGAGTATGCGTGGGCGAGGGTTACTATGGTAGTTAATAATAAATACAAAGCACTTGTTGGTTTGAGCTTTGTTCTATCAATATTGTTCGCTTTATACACTATAGTGAATCACAATAAAAACCTGATTGAAAATACAGCTTGGTATACGAGCAAAGCGCGTATACCAAATGGAGATGATTGGAGTGATGAGTTTGTAAGTAATATAGAGAATAGAAAGTACCAATTTAAGAAGAGTACGGGTACCTGTGATATAGATATCACATACAAAATGCTTGATGGGAGTACAAAAATATTCGAGTTGTACTGCAAGTTTGATTATCAAGTAAAAGAAAATCGTATTTATTTTTCAAATTTGAACTATTCAATAGAAAGAGATGATGGATATTGGCATTTGCGAAGCGAAATGAAGTTTTTTAACAATGCAAGCTATAGTCAAGAAATGTTTATAGATGAGACGAACAAGTACTTATTATTGACCAACCCTATGGTTTTTGATAAGGCACAGTTATACAAAAGATTAGACAGTCATTAAATTAAAAAAGCAGCTATATGGCTGCTTTTTAATGTCTTAAGAATTGATGCCAGCCTTAGTATGTTAATTTTATCGCATATTAAAACTATCCCTATGTAAAAGATGCCATCTTCTAGCCTATAAAATAACGTGTTCCCTTATCATACCTCTAAGTGGTTATTCATGGTTTTGTTTTATTTGACCTGATTTTTGATGGGCCTTATCTTATTGATTTTATGATGGTTTTGTCCTTTATTTTATGTTGTTTTATATTTTTCATGTCAATTTTTATGTTCATTATACCTTCATTAGGTAGCGGTGAGCTATTGGTGAATAAAGGGTTTTCTGACAATTTAATTATGTTTTCTTTTCAGTTGATGATACCGCTTTCAATTGTTAACTTTTCTGCCAGATATTTGACATACTCTTCAGTAATACGGCGATTTAACGTTGGTTGTAAAAAAGAAGAGTTTTTATAAATAGCAATTAATAAGGTTTAAAATGAATAAGAAAGTATTGTCAGTCGCTGCTCTTTTAGTAATGTCTGTAACAAATGTAGCGAATGCAGACTCAGTAACCGCAGGTAACGGTCAGCGTGGCACGGTGAATTTTACGGGGGCAATTACAGCGCAAACATGTGATACCGGTATTATTGTTAATGGTAATGATGTGGCTTTTGTTGAGCTTCCAGTAATTACAACTAGTGACTTTGGTACTGGGGCATCTGAATCAACTGAAACGCCTGTTGCATTTGGTATTGCGCCTTTAAACCCTGATGAGTGCCCTGCAACGACAGCGGCATTAAGCCTAACGGGTCAAACCGTAACGGGATTAAGTGATGTACTTACGTCTGATGAAATTGCAACAACGAATGTTGGTGTGCAAGTATTGTTTGATGATAAGACATCACTTTTAAATAAAGGATATGTTGATGCAGGTATTAACTTCGATAAAGTAACTAAAGCAGTAAATTTATCTGCAAATTATTTTAAAACGACTGAAGACGCAAAAGCCGGTCTTGTTACATCTGTTGCAAGTTACCAAATCGCTTACCTTTAATCTTTATATTGGAAATGCTCAGAGTATTCTCTCTGGGCTCCTTTTTTATGAAAATACTATTTATTTCTAGCTTGCTAACAAGCTTATTATTTAGCGCCTTTACGGAAGCTGCTATTGATGAAAAGCCAATTTATATAAAAGGAGCATTAGGAACAATTACTTGTGACACCGTTATATTTGTAAATGGTAAAGAAAAAGAATTTATTAATTTAGGTGTTATTTCAATAAATGACTTCACAAAAGAATTAAATGTTCATGGCACGCCGGGCAGCATAGTTCCGGGACCTGCGAATGTAGATTATACCGCATTCAGTTTGGCACCCATTAATGCAGCAGATTGCCCAGCAACCACAGCACTAATTAGTTTAAAGGCCCGAAATGTTGATCACTTTCCCAATGTGATTCAGTCGGATGCTACTGATGCGACACAAGTGGGTGTAGAAGTGTTGATGAATGACGGCTCACATGTTCTGAATCAGTCGTGGGTAGCGGCTGATGTAAATTTTGATACCACAACAAAAGCCGTCATGTTGAAAGCTAATTTCTATGCGACAACACCGACAGTAACAGCCGGAAAGGTTGAAGCAACAGCTGTTTATCAAATCCTGTATTTATGATGAGAGGTACAATGGTTCGTAAAATTATACCTTTGTTGTTGTTCGTACCCATAGCTGTGCAAGCTAGTGAATTTAATACTGATTTTCTACAAGGTAATGCTAAAACGCAAATGGAGATCTCAAAGCTGCTGAATGCGTATGGTGAATTACCTTTGGGCAGCCAGAGTTACAGGGTGTACGTTAATAAACGCTATATTGGCTATCAGAATTTTAATGTTGCCCCAAACAGTGATGGGCAACCGAGTTTGTGTTTATCTGTAGATACGTTGCAAAACTTGGGGATTAACCTGACCCAAAAAGCAAAGTTGTCGCTATTGAATGTGACGTGTGAAAACACCTTATCTGATCTTGGCACGCAAATTGATTACAACGCGAACGAATTGGAACTCCATATCTTCGTGCCTGATGCCAATTTAATGAATCGTGAAGATTTGGAATTTAACCAGCGTCAGTTGGATAAAGGTATTACTGCAGGTTTTGTGAATTACTCAGTTTCTGCTCGTTATAATAATCGAAATAGCGATGATGAGTTTGCAATGCCACTGACGGCAGAAATTGGCGCTAACTATCACGATGTGCGTTTTCGCGCGAATGTGGCGTCTTCCGATGTAACGGATGAGGATTTTGTTCGCCAACAAGCGTATGTCGCAAAACCGCTACCAAACGTATTAAGCGAAGCGGTAGTGGGGGAGTCGATTACACAGGGTTATTTGGTGGATTCAATTCCTTTTACCGGCGTTTCGTTGCGTTCAGATCGTGAAATGTTACCGCGTTATAAGCAAGATTATACCCCAGTGATTCGTGGCGTAGCAGAAACGAATTCAACGGTGAATATCTACCAAGGAGAGTACCTGTTATACACCAAGGATGTGGCTGCAGGTAATTTTTCGATTACGGATCTTCCGTATTTAAGCAATAACCAAGTTGACATTGAAATCATTGGCGAAGACGGTCAATCAAAGCGCTATAACTATACGATCACGCAATTGCCGATGTTGCTAACAGAAGATACATACCGATATGAAGTGACGGCGGGCAAGTACCGTGACAGTCAAAATAAGATGTTGAATAGTTTCTTGTATGGTGAGTACGGTTACGGGTTTGATCAAATTACCTTGATGGGGGCTGTGACTATCTCCGATCCGTATTACGGTATGGCAACGGGGGCGGGTATCACCATGGGGGAGTTGGGCGCTGTCAGTATGGATTATAGCTACTCGAACACCTTAATGGATGATGATTACCACTCTGGGCACAGCCTCCGCTTATTGTATGCCAAGGAGCTGTCGAGTTCGATGGACCTTCAGTTGGCTGGTTATCGCTTCTCATCAGAGAATTTCCGTACCTTCTCTGAAGCGGTAAGCAGTGATTATGATCGTGAAACCGGCGAGCCAAGTTATAACACTGAGGTTGATCTCTCTCGTAGTAAAAGTCGTATAGACGCGAATTTAAATTTTGATGTGGTTGATTCTAGTGTGTATGTGAATTTAGCCCATGAAACATACTGGAATAAAAGCAATACAAGTACATCCTATTCGGTGGGTTACAGCAGCTCGATTGGTCGTGTGAACTACACCCTTTCAGGGGCGTATACCGATTATCAAACGGAAAATGATGATCATACCGTGATGCTAACCATGAGTGTACCAATTGATTACGGTAAGAGCGCTTCTAACGTGTACACCTCAGTAACATCAACATCTGACAGTACGTCATATGAGATTGGACAATCCGGCATGGTTGACGATTACTCCTATTCAGTCGGTGCATCGTGGAACCCAGATACCGATGTCTATGCGAGAGCCTCTCTATCAGGCTCATTAGATAAAACGAATGTAAGTGTAAATGCCAGTGGCAACGGTAACGGCAGCACGATCAGTGCCAGTGCAAGTGGTACTTTAGTCGGTTTTGACGGTGGTGTTATTGCTGGATCTAAACGCTCTGATAGTTACATTATTGCCAAAGTCGGTGAACGTGAAGGGATCAAAGTTAACGGTCAAGAAACCAATGAAAATGGCTATGCGCTGGTGTCTAATATTCAGCCTTATGAAACCAATGAGTTGAGTTTAAACGCAGCTTCTATGCCAACAGATATTCAAACCGAGAAATCGATTATTGCGACAATGCCAGAGCGTGGTGTGATCAGTTATGTCGATTTTAACGCGAGCAGGGTGATTCGCGTAGTAACACAAATGATGGACGCCAAGGGAACGTACTTGCCGTTGGGCACTATTGTGTCAACCAAAGATAAACAATCGGTGATTGGGGTTGATGGCAGTGTAATGGTTGAACTCAGCGCTACCGAACAAAGTGAGTTCCCACTCGATATCGCATACAGCACCCCGACGTGCCAAGGCGTGATTACGATTAATCAATCCAGTACTCAAATTATGAATACTGGTACAACAAAGTGCGAATAATACAATGAATAGATTAGTAACAATGGCTGTTTTTTTAATTAGCTCAGTTTTGTTGGTCTCAAATGTGCAAGCGGCCTTTACTCTAAATGCTACCCGTGTTGTCTATACCGAAGGTACTAAAGGTGCCAACCTTGTAATAAAAAATAATAATGAAAAAAAATACGGTGGGCAGGTATGGCTTGAATCGGAAGCTGATGCGATCCCTGATAATAGCTTTGTTATTTCCCCATCGCTATTTACGCTAGCAAGCAACAGTAAGCAAAACTTGCGCATTATGCAGACGTCTGCAAATTTACCGACAGACAGGGAGGCGCTATTTTGGTTATACGTGCAAGAGCTACCACCTGCACTGGAAGAAGCAAATCAATTACAGTTTGCGATGCGTACCAAAATAAAGTTAATTGCACGACCAGCCAACCTCGTTGAAGCACGTGAAAGTGCTGAATCGCAGTTAACCGTTACGGCTGTGGGTAATACATTGAAAATTAACAACCCAACACCGTATTTCTTTGCGGTTAGTTCATTGATCAAAGGCAAAAAAGAATTTAAAGATGAAGCACTATCGATTGTAAAGCCTAAGAAAGCATTTCAAATTGCGAATAATATGGAATTTGTTCGTGGTGATACAGTAACGGTAACGTATGTTGACGACTTCGGGGCTTACAATACACAAGAATTAAGAGTGAAATAGTATGAAAAATCGGTTTTTCGTTTTGGCTATATTACTCACCCCCCATGTTGTTTATGCGAGCGATAATACTGGGCTAGTGATGAATGAATGTCGTCCTATTGAAGGGACTTCAATTTATACGCAGGAATTTACAGGTTCTGTGGATGAAGCGATTAATAAACCAGGTGGTATCGCGAAAGGTTTCTTCGAATTTACCAGTAATGGCGGAAAAGTACCACGTGAATGTAAATGTAAACTTGGTGGTCTTTTAAACAACAGTGATAAATGGTATGACACAACGTATTTTACGGCGACGACACCGTTATCGCATAGTAAGCATAATCGGATTCAGTATTTAGATCTTAATGATTCATTGTCAGTTGCTATGTATTACTGGATTGGTAAGCGGAATGAGTATTTGGATGTACCATTTAAGAATGAGAAAAATACTTATCCTGAATTGTGTACAAAAGTGGCCCATAAAAGTGGTGGGTGGACGTATAACCCAAGTGCAGATACGGGGGCAAAAGGAAAAATCGATCTACGCTTTAAAAAGAAAGTGGTGGGCTCGACCTCTTTTTCGGGGTTAGTGAGCACGCTATATGCGTCATTAAACAAGAATGTGAGTTCCAAAGAACCTATTGCACAGACATATCTTAATATTACAGTGAATACCCCTGCATTTTGTTCTATCGAAGAAGGTTCAACCATAAATATTGATTTGGGTTCTGTTGCTAGCCAAAACATGAACTACGGAAAAGAACCAACAGGGTATAACAAGCGCGATTTGAACCTTACATTTAACTGTAACTTTGATGGCAAGCTTGATTTAACAATGTTAGGAAAAGCATCAACGTTATCTGACTTTTATGCGACAACAAATACAGATGTGGGTATTGCGATAGAGCGCAATGGTAACTTGGTTATACCAAACAAGAAAGGTAATGAAGTGCCTCTTGATAGAAATCATGTAGGTCACTTTGATGCGAAAGCATATCCGGTTAAGACAACGTCGAATGTATTAACACCGGGGGACTATTCGGGGTCGGTAAATGTACTTATTGAGGTATTGTAAACGGTACTTAAGAATCTTCTGAGTATAAGGTAGTCACATCAAAAAAGGGCGATTACTGCATAAGTAATCGCCCTTTTATTAAGTTTGCACTGTAATGGTAATACGTTGAGAAACAGTGCTAGTTTTAATATCAGTTATAGATGTGTCACAACCAGATTAGTAGAACCACTGTGAAGAACCACTTCCTCCACACTGATATCTTTTTTAACTTCAATTTTGGTATTTGCTACCTGAATGCAAGATTGAGATTTAGCGTCGACCTGACATGTAGGCTCTGTAATCATACCTCTGAAACGAACCTCTCCTGAAGACGCTTCAACCATTGATGCAAATGGGATGAGAAAGAATGCACAAGCTTGAATAATCATTTTCATAATAGCTCTCCTCCGTTGACTATCCTTTGATACTACAGGGTTTTCTATTTATTGGTGTCAGATTTTATAAAATATGTGACCAGTAAAATACTTTTTTGTATTTATTCTTCATAAAGATATTCTGTGGGTTTAGCGCTGTAAAAGCGGAGGTCATAAAATACTCTAACTGCCAAAATACTGACCGAAAATGAGGGGGGGGAAATTATTACTCACGTAAGTGTGGAGCTTATTATTACAAAGACTATTTACTTTTTTCTTATTATTAAGTCACTGCTTTTTCTAGTTTATGCATGTATTAATGATGTATTGAAGAATGCTTTGCAATTTGAAATTAACAATAATTAAGACTAGTGTGTTTTTTTAACGCCATGTAATTTAAGTGGTTTTTTTTGGCATGCTATGTGGATAGTCCCCTTCCAAATATCAAAAAAAAGAGTAAAGGATAATGCGCTACTTTTATATTTTAGTTATTGCATCTTTTATAGTCGGATGTGGGGGAAGTGACGATAACAATAATACGAATATGGCTGAAGAACTAACTAGTTCATTACTGAGTGAGCAATTCGCCCCGAGCAATGCTCAATTTTCTAATTTCGAAAACAAGCTGTTTAGTGTAGATCCTCAATCATTTAATTTCGGCGGAAATAATGTATATCTTAAAGTTTACGACACGGATGGAAACGTCTTTTATTTGGGGAGAATAAATAAAGATGCCCTTTTCTCTATTGAATTAGTCTTACCAAATAGTGACTCTATCGTCGCTTATGACATTTTTACTGATTCTGCTAATGATCTGTCTATAAGTGGAGATTTTGTATTATGAGATTAATACTGTTAACTGCTCTGATATTGTTACTAACTGTTTCCACTCATACACTTGCTGAAAGTGTTTCGGTGAAATTGAAAGACACGATTAAACAAGGTAGCGGAACGATTGATGTGTTTCGAGCACAAACACAAAATAAGAACCCTACGGCGGCAGAATTAGAAGCTTTTCGTGTCAATAATGGTGGGAAACTAGTATTTGCTGTTGATGTGAATGAAGCTGCAAACGGAACAGAAAAAGCCTCGAGCCAAGGGGTCGCGGTAGAAAGTGCTTCTATTACGGTAGTCAGTGGAGGAATTACAACTACGTTCTCTGATTTTTCAACGCCAACGCGGTCTATGTTAGCTAAAACGGGAACTACCGAACGAACGGGGTATTACACTATTATAGGTGAAACTGGTTCTTCAAGAGTGACACCAAATGCTAACAGTGATGTTAATGGCTCTTCATTTGATGAAGTGTTAATCATAACTGTTGGTCAAGATTTAAGTTCGGCTACGGCTGTTACGTTAAATGTCACATTATTAGATACCAATATTTCATTGGGGGATCCAGAAGCGTTCTATGATTTTTCTGGGGGCTTTGAAGATGTGGCATTAATCAGTGATGAAGATAATGCCATTTTAACTGGGCTCGGAGCGGGGCAAACAGAAGCGCCACTGGTGATAACGCAAGGGCAAGTATTGAACCCCATTGATGCATGGGTGTATTACCCATCTTCAACTGAGTATTTCTTGGCTGCGTATGAAGATCTGTATCCAGTAAAAGGGGATTATGATTTCAATGATTTAGTCATAGGCTATCGTGTAGGCTTTGGTATGAATAATGACCAAGTTACTTCTATGTTGATATATGGCTATATTATTGCGCGAGGCTCTAGCTATAACCATGATTGGTATCTTCACCTTGCGTACCCTGATGGTACAAGTGGTAGCGGTACACTTAATTTGTTTAAACCGGGCTCTACCGAACAAGAAGAAGGCTACCCGATAGCCATTACGCAACTGAATGATTTTGACCAGAAAATCTTAATTAGTTCGAAAACTCTAATGACACAAGTGGGATCTGAAATGGTGAACACCTTGACAGATAAAGCCTTAGTACAAGGACACAAGTTCAGTATTTCAATGGACTATGATGCCTTGATTGATGTATCTCAGCTTGATACCGCACCGTATGATCCTTATTTATATGTTAAAAATTCAGGGTATGAAATACATCTGCCGAACAAACCTGCTCGCTTAGGTATCTCCGTCAATAACAGTGAAACTGGAGCGGGATTTAAAGATAGTAGTGGATATCCGTTCGTTATTATCATTCCCGATGATTGGGAACCACCATTAGAGAATACCGATTTAGGAGAAGCTTATACCGATTTTCTTAATCATGTTGCCAGCTCTGACAATACGTTTTCATCGTGGTACTTGGCACCACAAGGTAGCAAGGTGAAAGGGATAGGACGGGGGCATTGGAAGTGGTAACCGATTAAATATCTCTTTCTGGGATAATACGACTGAGCAAAGCTTACCATTATTCAGTGTTAAGCTTTGCTTGCGTTAAAAGTTAACCGTTCTACCGCGCGGAAAGAAGAGCATGCACTAGCTAGGTTTTCCTTGTAATACGCTTTTTACTTGAGATGTCCAAAGAATTTCAAATTTTCACAACGACTCGTGTTGATTGAAGTGCGTGCCATTACAATGAGCTGGTGGTATAAGTATTTAACGCGCAAAGAAAGTTTTTTAGTAAATATTAATATTCGCTTGTGTGAATTACATGAGTAAACAGTTGAGGAAGGAAGTGCTATGCACGATATTGTTACTGTTGCGGTTACCGTGTTTATGGGTTTTTTTGCGATGATGAATCCGATTGCCAATACGGCAGTTTTTGTGGGTATGACAGGAGATTTCACTCCACAGCAACGCCGACAAACGGCAATTAAAGCACTAGTAGCTGCGTTTTGTATTATTGCTGCATTTTGTCTTTTGGGTAAGGGCATTTTTGAGATATTCGGGATTACATTACCAGCCCTACGATTAGCAGGCGGTATTTTGGTTTTCTTAGTCGGCTATCACATGCTGCAAGGCAGTAGTTCTAAATTACATACCAATGAACAAGCAAACCCTGAACAGGGCGAGAAAGTACAGCCTGCAGACATTGCTATTTCGCCGCTCGCTTTACCTATTTTGGCTGGTCCCGGCACCATTGCGACAGCCATGAACTATTCAGCCTCAGGCAGTATGTTGAATATTATGGTTACCATCGCTGCATTTGCAATTTTGTGCTGTATTACGTTTATCTGCTTTATATATGGGCCTAAATTGGTTGATATGATTGGTGAAAACGGTATTAATATTACGACACGCTTGATGGGGTTGATCTTAACCGTCATAGGTATGCAAATGTTGATTCAAGGCGTGCATGATGCCTATTTGTTATTTAATGTCACGCCTAAATAGAACAGCTTGCTATTTTATATTTGAGTTTTAGCGCCGATAAATACTGCCACATTACGTGGCAGTTTAAATTTTAAGCTTCGTATAATTCTAAAGGTAAGCCATCGGGATCGCTGAAAAATGTGTAGCGTTTTCCTGTGTATTCATCGGTACGAATGGGTTCAACTTCCACGCCTGAATGCTGTAAGTGCAATGTGAAATCATTTATCGATTCGACAATGAAGGCTAAATGACGTAATCCCCTAGCTTCAGGGTAACTAGGTCGAGGAGGGTTGTTTGGAAAAGAAAACAATTCTATCTGATTACCATTTGGTAATGCTAAATCCAGTTTGTAAGAATTACGTTCTGCTCGGTAATTTTCAGCAATCACTGTTAGCCCGAGAATAGCGGTATAAAATTGCTTAGATTTTTCATAATCTGAGCAAATAATTGCAGCATGATGAATACCTTGAAGCATTGTTTACCTTTCTAAGCCTGAATCAATGAGGATCAAGCCTACCTTGTTTGGAGCTCATTGTTTATTCAACAGTTATCAAAAATAGAAAAATCAGTAGCGTGATACTACTGATTTTTGTTTGTTTTTGTTTAGTTTTACTTGGTTTTATTAGTCTAACTTCTGATGATTACATGCTTGTAGGGTAGTCGCTATAACCGCTTTTATTACCACCGAAAAGTTTTGTGTTATCTGGTTCAGCCAAGGCAATATCATTAGCTAATCGGTGTGCTAAATCTGGGTTGGCGAGAAATGCACGCCCAAAGGCAACCAAGTCGGCATACCCAGCATCTAGAATGTATTCTGCACGTTTAAGATCATATCGACCCGCGACAATAATGGTTCCGCTGAAGCGTTCACGCAGCGCTACTCGAAAATTATCTGGAATAGTCGGTGCATCATCCCAATCAGCTTCAGATAAATGCATGTACGCAATACCACATTGATTAAGGTGCTCTGCAGCATCCAAAATTGTAGGGACGATATCAGGGCAATCCATATCTTTAAATGTGACAAAGGGTGCAAGGCGAACGCCCACATGCTCAGCGCCAATACGCGCAGATACCGCTTCCACTACCTCTATCAAAAAGCGCAGTCTATTTTCACGGCTGCCACCGTATTCATCGGTACGTTTGTTAGAATTAGTACGAAGGAATTGGTCGATTAAATACCCGTTTCCGCCGTGAATCTCTATACCATCAAAACCTGCTTCTATCGCGTTTTCTGCAGCTTGTGCAAAATCGGCAATAACACGCTTAATGTCCTGTTTATTCATTTCTCGAGGCATCGGACATGGAAACATTGTGCCATCTTCACCGTCTTTAACAATCCATACTTGCGTATCGATAGGTTGTATAGCCGATGGAGCCATTGGTGCTTCGCCGTTCTGAAAATACGCATGTGACACTCGACCTACGTGCCACTGTTGGTTAAATATTTTACCGCCCGCCTGATGCACAGCATCGGTTACTGTTCGCCAGCCTTGAATGTGCTCTGAGGTATATATGCCAGGAGTGAATGAATACCCTTGGCTATCATCTGAAATTTGCGTAGCTTCTGTAATGATTAAGCCTGCAGATGCACGCTGAGCATAATATTCAGCCATCATTTCGTTGGGTATATTGCCTGGTTGGCTGGTTCTAGAGCGTGTCATTGGTGCCATCACTATTCGGTTTGAAAGCGCGATTGGCTGCTGAGAGTTATTTGACATCGATGTTGGTGTGAATAGCGGGTGCGTCATAATCATAATCCGTCGTGTAATGTTTGATGGAATAATTGTGACAGGAAATACGGTGCTGAAAAGCTAGTGCTTACCGTAAACATCTTCAAAATAAATTTGAAAGTAACTTTATTTGCCTTGTTTATTGTAAGATACAGTTTGAGTAAACAATTGAAGATAAAAGGTTAGTGTTGTGGCGGGTATTGCAGATTACAGAACATTCCTTGAAATAGTACACAGTGGGAGTATTTCCGCTGCGGGACGTCGTTTAAATGCTTCACCTGCGAATGTGAGTGCAGTGTTGGCACGTTTAGAAAAGCAATACGATGTACGTTTACTTTCTAGAACAACGCGTAACCAACAGTTGACGTATGAAGGCGAGCATTTCTACCAATTTTGTTTATTAGCTGCAGATCAAGAAGATGAGTTATTAAACCATTTATCAAAGCAACAGCAGTTACAGGGAAGCATTACCATTTCTTGTACGTGTGATTTTGGCCGCAATATTTTGGTGCCTTTACTGGATGAGTTTATGGCGTTGTATCCGCAATTGTCTATTCATTTGCACCTCACCGATAAGCTTAGTGATTTGGTTAAAGATAGTATTGATGTAGCCATTCGATTTGGGGCGCTAAAGGATTCCAATTTGGTCGCACGTCGTTTGGCTAATAATCATCGTGTGCTGGTGGCATCACCAGAATATTTGGCTCAGCATGGGCGTCCGCAGAGCGTTGAAGAGCTGGCAGATCATGCGTGCTTGTTGATCAGCCGTGAAGGTGAAACACAGGCTGAATGGCAGTTTAATAAAGCCAATCAGATCTACAGTGTTGCTGTAAACGCGGCATTTTCCAGTAATAATGGGGAAGTGGTAAAACATTGGGCACTGGCATCAAAAGGTATCGCGATGAAGTCTATTTGGGATGTAAAGGCAGCCTTAGCCGACGGAACGTTAGTGAGTGTGTTAGACGAGTTTAAACAAGATGATGGTGCTGTATATGCGGTTTTCCCGAATCGTAAATTCTCACCACAGCGAATTACAGCCTTAATCGACTTTTTCAAGCAAGCGTTACAGCAGTAATGTGAATTTTTTGGCTATTTAGAGCGTTTAATCTGAATGTATTCTTGACCCATTTCTATCTCGCCAGCGATAATGCGTGTAATAGATCAAATTGATAGAAATTATGGAGTCTCGATGGCAAAGCTAAGCTTACAAGAGCAAATGCTGAAAGCAGGTCTTGTTGACAAAAAGAAACTAAAAAAAGCAGCAAAAACGTCTAAAAAATCTCGAGTTCAATCAAGAGAAGCAAAGGCTGCCGTTGAAGAAAAGCGTACAGCACAACTAGAACAAGACAAAGAGCTGAATCGCCAAAGAGACGAAGATGCCTTGAAGAAAGCGTTTGTTGCTCAGATTAAACAGCTTATCGAAATGAATCGCATCGATCGTACTAAAGGTGATATTAGCTATAACTTCACCGACGGTGCATTAGTTCGAAATATTTATGTTGATAAAACAACACAAAACGAGCTAGTAAAAGGTCGCTTGGCGATTGTTCGTTTTGGTGATGGATTTGACGTTATTCCTGGTGTTGTCGCAGATAAAATCAGCTTACGTGATGAAGATATTGTTGTTCTAAACAATATTGTTGACGAAAAAGACGTAGATGAAGATGACCCATATGCAGATTTCGTGATTCCTGATGATTTGATGTGGTAATACAATTTAAATTGCAGGATCGACTGCAACGTAATAATTGTTAGCTCTAAACATTAAACCCGAAGTGACATATGTTCACTTCGGGTTTTTTAGGCTTTTAGCTAACGTTGGGTAAGGATGAGTCACAGGTTCGTTTATTCTGTGATCAGTTTCCGACGGAATATACCGTTGCCTGAGATTGCTCATTTCCCCATTTGTTTGTCAGTTTTACTGGTGGAGATGCTATCTGACGTTTTTTAGCTTGTTTTAAGTTGTGGTGTGCTTTTGCGTAATAGGTTGGGCTTGCATTGATAGCTCGTTCTAAGTAACTAACAGCAGCTTCATAATCACCTTCTAACATAGTGAAATAACCAATATCATTCAGTGCTTCTGCCACGGGCATTACATTTTGAAGTGCATCAAGTGCATCGCTATAACGCTTACTGCGAATGTAGACTAATCCTAAATTTGACCATGCGCGTTTATCTGTTTGATAAATAGTTGTTGCTCGTCTATTGATCACTTCTGCTTGTTTTAAATCTCCGCTTAAATAATATGAATATCCGAGGTTTGTTAGTGCTTGGCGAGATTTGTGATTAATGCGCAAACAGGCTTGATAAAGTGCTTGAGCTTCAGTATGGCGTGCATTCAAGTCTTTAATTACGGCATAAGCAATGTAGGCGTTTAATGGCGATGTTTGGTTAATTTTTAATTGTTGTACAAAATCAGGTTTCGTTGGATCCCATGTTTCACTCTTGAAACGCTGTTGATCCATTCTTATGGCGCGCAATAACTGCTTTTCTGCATTTTTTTGCTCGCCTTGTTTGAGTTCAATAATACCCAAAGCTGCGGCATATTGAATATTATCATCTTTAATAATAACAGCACGATTATAAGCAACTTGTGCTAATTCATAATTACCGCGTTGTTGGTGAATATACCCAATTTTATAATAAGCTTGATCGATATTCTCTTGAACTGGGAAATTCAGTGCTCTTATGTATTCATAAAGAGCGAGATCCGTATCTTTACTTCGATAAGCCTGATCACCCCGTGCGATTGCTTCAGCGGCAGATGCTGGTGGAAAATCACCATTCAATCCTAATGTTGCTTTGCCATCATAAAGTTCGTGGTCAAAGTTAGGATTGGTCGTTTCTACCGTTACCTCGTTACTCGCACACCCAAGTAAAATAAGTGGAGCGAGTATTGATAATAGTATAAATTGGTAGGTCTTTTTTCTAAATGTTGTCATTCAATCTCTCCCTTTGAAATAATTTGTTATTTTCCGCCAAAGACTTCCAGTACCGCGATAATGGCTGGACCGATAGCAACAGTAAAAAAGCCAGGCCAGATGCAGGTAACTAGTGGGAATATCATTTTAGTCCCAATTTTTGCTGCTTCTTCTTCTGCTTTTTGCATACGCCTATCCCTAAATTCTATGGCGTATTCTCGTAGCGTGTCGCCCATACTTGAGCCAAGTTTAACGGATTGACTGATGATGCTGACCAACCCTTGAAGCTCAAGTAACCCTGTACGTTCGATAAATTGTGACAGTGCGATAGGAAGAGGTACACCGAGTCGTACTTTTCTACATACAATTTGCAATTCACTACTTAATTCAGGGGATAGAGCCTCAATTTCATTCGCAACTCGATTTAATGCGGCCAAAAAACCAAGCCCCGCCTCTGTGGTAACAACAAGTAAATCGAGCGCATCTGGAAAAGCATTGGATAATGTTCGAATCCGCTTTTTTGCTTGCTTTTGAAGAACAAAATTGGGCAAAAATGTTGCGATAGCCATTGCAAGCAAAGTATAGAACAGTATTTTTTGAGTAGAGAGTTCGGGTAGAAATTTAGATGAAATTAATACGCCGAAGAGGGCAATAATCACCAAGATTATTTTTATGGCGTAAAAGTTGGTTAATGCTTGTTTCTGTTCATAGCCAGCATGCATCAGTAAATTTTTAGTCTGATTCCGCTCTTTAATTGAAGATGGAGAGATATATTTGTCCATTGATTCTAGCGTATTATCAAGGGCACTTGATTCTGCGCTTTTTTTGGTTGTATCCTTGCTTATATGAGAGAGACTGTGTAATCGTTTCTTTAAAGGGTTAAGTAAATTTGTAATAAGCAGCGTTAAACAAAGAGTGAACGTCACCACGCTAATAAATGCGAACCCTAGAAATATCCAACGCGCTAGGTTTTCATCAGAGACTAAACCAGTAATGAGGGTAATAAGATAATCCATATTAGACCTCGATACGCAGTATTTTACGAATCCAAATCATACCTACCAGCATGCACACTCCTGTAATCATTAATAGGTTTGCACCTCGATCAGATTCAAATAAAGGGTCTAAGTAATCGGGTGTAGAGAGATAAATCATGATGACTAAAACAAAGGGAACACACATAAGAATCCATGCCGACATTCTGCCTTCTGCAGATAACGAACGAACCTTACGGAGCAATCGAAAGCGACCTCGAATGACTTCGGAAAGGTTTTCTAATGTTTCGGCTAGATTTCCCCCGGTTTCTTTCTGAATAATAACAGCACTGTTAAAGGCTAATACGCTCACAGAAGGGTTGCGTTGTGCCAGATTTGCTAAAGCCACTTTTATATCAACCCCATAGTTTAATTCAGAAAATGTTTTTCCAAATTCTACTGATACTGGTGCTGGCATTTCTTGGCTAACCGTTTTCATCACTTCGGTAAAAGGGTAGCCAACCAATAGTGCTCGTTTCATGACATCCAAGGCTTCAACGAACTGTTCTTCAAATAAGCATAAACGTTTTTCTGCTTTATATCTCAGCCAGAATGTAAATGAAAGTATGATTAAAAATGGCATTAAAACGGAAAAAATAATACTTTTTGTAAGCACTAATGTAATAGGAGCGGCGACAATACTCATTATGATTAACCAGAAAATAGTCTTATATGCTTTCCATTCAAGCCCTGCTAACGTTAAATGCTCTGATAAGTATTCACCAACAGCATTGTTTTCCAGTCTGCGTTCTGTAGGGGTCAGTTTATCGAGGTAATGTTTACGCAATAGTGATTGTTGATTTTGACCATTGCCCGTTTCTGCGATTAATTCGAGCTTATTTTTTAACAAGCGAGAACGTTTTGCCCGCGAACCAGTAGAAGAAACCAATACGGTTTGCGAAACCACAACGGCCGCTATAAAAAAGACAAGTAAGTATATTTTTATATCAAACCCCATTATTGCCCCCGTAAACTATTATCAGGTGTGAAATGTGAGTAAGGCAGGTTGATACCCATATGTTTAAAGGCTTCAACAAATGAAGGAACATTGCCTGTTGCTTGATAATGACCTAATACATTGCCTTGTTCATCGATACCCATACGTTTGAAACAAAAAAGCTCGGTCATGGTAACGACCTCACCTTCCATACCATTCAGCTCTACAATGCTGGTAATACGACGTTTACCGTCTTCCATTCGACGTAACTGCACAACAATATGAACCGCAGACGCAATTTGTGCGCGTACGTTTTTTATGGGCATATTCCAGCCTGCCATGGCAAACATATTCTCAATACGCCCTAAAGCATCCCGTGGTGTGTTGGCGTGAATGGTAGTCATTGAGCCATCATGACCCGTATTCATGGCGGCAAGCATATCAACGGCTTCACCGCCACGAACTTCTCCAACTACAATACGATCTGGACGCATACGTAATGAGTTTATAACCAGTTCCCTTTGGGTTATTGCGCCGCTGCCTTCAATATTTGGAGGTCTTGTTTCTAATCTTACGACGTGAGGTTGCTGAAGTTGTAATTCTGCAGAATCTTCAATGGTAATAATACGCTCATTAGAGGGAATAAAACTTGAGCAAATGTTAAGCGTCGTTGTTTTTCCAGAACCTGTACCGCCTGAAATTAAAACATTTAAGCGACCCTTAACAATGGCTTGTAGTAAATCTGCCATGGGTTTATTTAGGCTTCCGTAGTCTAAGAGTTGTCCTATGTCCAACTTTTCGACCGCAAAACGTCGAATAGACAGTGAAGGGCCATCGATAGCTAAAGGCGGAATAATGGCATTTACCCTTGAGCCATCTTTGAGTCGTGCATCAACCATTGGTGAACTTTCATCAATACGACGTCCGACAAGTGAAACAATGCGATCAATGACATTTAATAAATGAGCATCATCTCTAAATTGGGCTTCTGTCGCTTCTAATTTACCCTTCCGTTCAATATAAATGCTAGCATGGCCATTAACCAAAATATCTGAAATGGTAGGATCTTTTAATAAAGGTTCTAAGGGGCCAAGTCCTAGAATTTCATCAATAATTTCTTTGATGATTCTTATACGTGCATCGGCGTTTAAAGGGACATTTTGGTCTAGTAGCAAGGTAGAGGCAGCATCAAAAATTTGTTCTTTTGCTTGATCTCTATCTAGGGTTTCTATCAGTGATAAATCGAGTGAGTTAAATAATTCTTCTAGAAGATTTTTTTTAATTCGGCGATCACTCTCACTGATAGAGTGCTGTTGTGGTCTTGATTCTTGTTCTTTAACCTCGGTATTAACTTTAACGGGGTTATTTTCTATAATCAGCTCTGCTGGTGGTTCCTTTTTAAAAAACATATCTAATTCCTTATGAATGAAAATAACCGTTCAATACCTTTCAATTTTTTCTCGTTCTTATTGAGTATTATGTTAGAGATTGCTTTCATTTCTTTAATAATCGGTTGCTTGCTAGAGTGAGTGGCAAGTAGTTCGCCTAAATTGGTTGAAGCGCTCACAGATTGAAAGTCATTAGGAACTAAAAGCAGCTCATCAATATGCAGTGATTTTTTTATTTCTTCAGGTGTTATTTCAATCTTCTTTGAATAACGATTAACAATAATCTTAAATTTATTGTCATTAACCCCTAAAAGATGTTTTATTTGTTTGATTAAATTTGCAGCTTCTCTTATTGCAGGTACATTCTGTTGCACAACGATAAAAATATACTCGGCTTCTGATAGGGCTGGCAAAGTGAACTTTTCTATACCGCGCGACATATCTATAACTATATGTTCAAAGTTAGCCCTCAATTTAGTTAGAAATTGGTTAAATGCAAGAGGGGAGTGTGTGGGTATAGTGTCAAACAATTTGTCTTTACGACTGGAAATAAAACGTAACCCTGATTTATGTTTTGATAGCAGCCCTTGTAAAGCGCATTCATCAAGTTCGTCTGTTTGTTCTAAGGCGTCACTGAGTGTGAATTTTGAACTGGTTGAGAGTAAATCCGATATACAGCCAAATTGGGCATCTGTATCAATGAGTACTGGTGGAGAGGTATGCTGTAATGTCACCATATGTGCGACAGTTGTCGATATTATGGATGCACCCATACCGCCTTTTGCATTAATAAAAACACTTACTTTTCCTAATGTAACGTTGTTTTTCTTTATCGCGGCACAATCAAAAAAGACCTGGTCAAGCTCTTCTTCACCAAATGGAATTGTTAATACATCTTTAACGCCAAATTTAAGTGCTTGACGCATTATGACTGTATCAGCATGGTCAACCAGTAATACAATATCGGGTATCCGTGAGTTTTCTTTTAGTATCTGTTTTAACGATACGATAAGTGTTTGCCAATCATCTTTTCCATCCATTAGGATCAAATCAGGTGTGGTTGATTCTTTTAATTGACTTAAACTTTGCTCGACTTCTGAGTTAGTCATGCTGATAAACTTTGCATTCGACCACAATGATATATAAGCAGATAGGTGAGATGTGAACTGAACATTATTACTAATAATCCAGCCTTTTAAAAGGGTCACTAATGGTTGCTTAGCACTCTTTGTTTTATTTTCTACTGCTTGTAAATTATTCATACTTCACCATTCTTTAGCAGTCAGATAAGCCTGTGCGAGTAACGCCTAAACTTTCTCTAGGTAATTGGGTTGTGAAGCTGGGGGCGAGAAAATCAACACCAAAGGTAGCCAGTGGAATAATTAAATTTATTTCATAGTCTATAATTTTTGCTTCGACAAAATTAATGGTAAGAAATGTTGACTCATCAGATAATGAGTCAGTAATTTCCTCACCATTACTGTCTAAATATATGATCTGGATATTGTTAGCCGTAAAGTTTGGTAATGATACATCATCAATAATAGCCGCCGTTAATATGTCAGCTTGCTCATCAGTGGTAACTTGGCACACACTGGCTAATCGTGCAGTACGCCTGCTAGTTTCATTGAGTACATGCCAGGTAAACATTAAACGCCCAAATTCAATGATTGCAAAGATGATGATAAAGAATAAAACAGCGACAATACTGAACTCGACGATGGTTATTCCGTGTTGTTTCTTATTTAGCGTTAGTGGTTTCATTAAAGTACCCTCATCGTATAACTGGACGTCATAGTAAAGTTGAGAGAAATATCATCACCAGAAAAAAAATTGGGTAGTGTCGTTAATACGGGTTGAAAAGGATACACCACCTCTACTTGTACATAATTGTTGTTTAAAGTGACAGATACATGGTCAGACGTTAACGAGGGGAGTAAGCTATCGTTACCAGTACTGGTTGTACCGTATACAACAAGGTTACTGGCATTTACTATCTGTGAATCCGTTAACGAATAAACACCTGTTGTTCCAGATGCAATCACATTGGCAAGGTAGCGAGTGCTATCGCGGCTTAATTTTTCCAGTTCTGAATAGAGATAAAAGGCACGGCCTAGTTCTAAAATTGATAGAAGTAATATTAATAAAACGGGTAGAATAATCGTAAATTCGACCATGGCTAACCCTTGTTGAGCCCGTATACTTTTCATTATGAATCCTCACTATCAGGATCATTAAACAGTACAATTTTATATGGACCTTTTTCATTGGGGGTCATTCCGGGATCCCCTGTGTTAACTCGGCAATCTTCGATGAATTCGCCGACAATCCACGAGCTATTTCCGCCTCCACCTTTCTCATCTACATGAGCTGTTTCACTCAATGGTTGTACTAAGAAAAAGCAGCCAAGCCCTTTTAAAGGTATATCTATTCGCCCACCTGATTTGTCAATTTCATCGCATTTAAGAATAGGTACACTTAATACTCTGCGAAAATATCCTTCAGACTGACATGATGGATCCGCTAAACAGCTTTCAAAATCTTGATCTTTGTATGCTTGGTTATAGTCATCAAAACTATAAATGTCGCTGTGAGACAGCGTGGTTTGATACTCTTCAATTAGGTTACCATCCCCATCGCTAACTTCGACGGTTTGAACCTCAATTAAATTATCTTTATCGTAGTAGGTATCTTTATCGGGCGGATATATATTTTCATCGTTCTTGAAATTACCGTCGTAAACACCAAATCGTGTATCGATACCCCGAGTGGGGCCAACCATGTTTCCAGGCTCTGAGGTTATTATTTCATCTTCAACAACAGTTAAACATGCATCGAAACTGCCTGCGAGTGCTTCACCATAGGAGTTCGCACCGGGTATGGTATTGCCATCTGCATCTTTTAGTGCCATAGGCATAAAGTTACCAGATCCGATGGCTGAATCGCTTGAGGTGGAGGCTTTTAATACATGTAACGACCCCTCATCGTAACCAGAGAGAGTGGTATAACTTTCATCGCCTTCACAAATACTGAGTGGTACAACATTGCAGGTTGTTGCAATACTGCTACTCGGTCCGGCTACAGCTGAAGATCTTGCTGACATATCAATATTAAAAATGGCAACAAGGTAATCAGCAACATCAACATCTTCTATGCGAACTCTAACATACGGTGAGGAGGTTGTACTTGTTGCCGAATCGAAGGGGAGTGATTCTGAAAATTCATAATGAATATCAGTGTCATCGATGGTCATAGAACCAAAACCATCTAATGCAAGGTTATTATTAATAGCTCCATTTCCAGCCAGAATAGCCGTAGCGTGATCGCCACCTAAATCAATAGCTTTAGCGGCGCTAAGGGCGGCAGAATCGACAAGGTTTTGCAATTTACCTTTGGATAAAATCAAATTACCGATATCTAGAGCAAGCGCGCCCGCACCAATTAAAACGACCATGGCTAATGTTGCAAAAATTGCCACTACACCTTTCTGAGCGCGATAGGGCGATACAATAATCCGTTTAATAACCATGGGGTACTCCTTATTTTCTGAAATGTATCTATTGCCTTTCTTACGACTCGTCGATTAATGTTTTCTTCTTTAATTCCTTCCCTTCTTTCCCTTCATTGCCGGAAGTGATTGCTTTTGATGCTTTTTTACCACTATAAGAAGGAGAACCCACCGGTACTTTATTTTCAGCTAATGGATCGACAGTTTGCATGCGGATCATTTTGTTTCGGCTATCGCCTAAATTAAATTCGTTCGCACAGCTTGATACAGACATCGCCATAATAAAGGTCGCAAGCATCATTATTTTCATCATCTTATTCCTTATAATTGATGTCCGAATCGACCTTCAGATCCAGCCTTAGGTGCAATACTGTAATTTGAAGAGTTAGATGTTTGTGTATAGCTATTCTCTGTCGGTTCATTACGTTTTAGCTCACTCATACGACCCAGTAAGTAGTATTCCCAATCGTTGGGTTCAACAAAATTATCTGTTGGTAGAGTAATATCTTGTTTACGTACAGGTTTGGCTAAACGAGGTGTAACAAGAATGACAAGTTCGGTTTCACCTTTACGAAATGATTGGCTACGAAATAATTGACCAATAATGGGTAAATCGCCTAAACCAGGCAGCTTTTCTACGACATCAGTAATGTTTTCATTGAGTAACCCAGCAATACCGATTGTTTGACCATTACCAAGTTCTATGGTTGTTTTGGCTCCACGCTTTGAAAGGGAAGGAACAAAAAATTGAGTATTAGTACCACTAGGAGCTATAGAAACGGCATTTTGGTTCGATATTTCACTCACTTCGATATTCAAAGCGAGATTGATGCTGTCAGCAGACATAACGGTAGGAATAAATTTTAAAGCGACACCAAATTCTTTAAACTCAATGGTAATATTTTCATCATTCGGAACCGGTATCGGGAATTCACCCCCAGAAATAAACTCTGCTTCTTCACCACTTATGGCGGTTAAGGTGGGTTCTGCTAATACTTTGGCTAACCCATTTGTTTTTGCTATGTCAAAAGCGGCAGCAAAGAGGGTGTTACTGCTTAAGAAACTTGCGAATAAACCGTTATCGTCAATGCTTAGTGGGTTTGAAATTGCGGCATCTATAATAGGATCTATTATCCCTACATTACTAGGCACACTTGCTCCGCCACTTGCTCCTCCCCATGTCCAATTTCCACCTTGATGGGCAAAAACAAATTTAGAATCAAATTCACGCACCAATGATCGCTGTACCTCGGCAACGGTAACCTCTAACATGACTTGATGTGAGCCACCAACAGCCATTAAATTAATAATTTCACCGTCAGCTGTGAAGGTGTTTGCTATTTCAACCGCGGTCGCGATTTTATCAGCGCTAGATACCTCACCACTTAGCACTAATTTATTTTGGCTGGTATAAACTGAAATTTTTTCATTGGGCATGAATTCATATAACTTGGATTTTAGCGCGTTTAAGTCGTGCGTAACTTCGACATCTAATACTGTGATTAATTGATCTCTTGAATCCCAAATTATGACGTTGGTGGTGCCGAATTGCTTGCCTAACACATAAATCTTGTTTGAACGAAGAATTAAAATATCGGCAATCGCTGGGTTACCAACCGATATTTTCTTTGCTCTTCCTGGAATTTCAATCAAACGTGATTTGTTGTGTGGTACTGAGATACTTTCAGTTCTAGTCGCACTAACATTGGTAGAAAAAAATAAACTGAAAAACAGAATACTTATAAAAATCATGCATTTTTTGTAAAGGGCTTTTATCGCTGTAAATTCCATTTTATTGACTCCATGTGACTATATGCGTACGTTGACACGACTTGTGTCAGTCCCTTTAATAATGGTTACTGCATCGGTTGTGCGACGATAAACACGCTTTTTTTGTTCAATATCATTGGGATTACGCAGTGAAAGCTGTAATTCACCTTTAGATTTAGCTGTGACTAAAGACTCTGCTTGTTTCGGGGTTAATTCTAATGTGACAGCCCGAACAATAACGGGTTTTGAATCATCTGTTCGGGCTGTTTGATCGACCGCGAGAATTTTAATTTTCTTTAATACTGTTATAGCGTTGTTTGATTTTTCTTTGGTATAGATAACATCGACAAAATCACCGGGTAATAAGAACCCTGCTACACCTATAACATCATTCACTCGAATGGTAACGGCACGCATATTTGGTGAAATTAAAGCGGCAAGCGTTGTCCCTTCTCCTGGCGTTACAAGGCGTTCTTTTCGTAATAGGTCACCTTCAAATATTTCATTCCGAGCAAGCATACCCACGACTTGTTCTGGTGTTTCATACCCTTTACTTTTTACTAGATCTGTAGGGTAGTATTCGATGCTAAGATGCTTAGCTTCAATTTTTGTGCCCAGTGGAATTCTTTGTTGAGCCATTACTCTTGGTACTTTAGGTTCTTCTTTCATAACTTCTTTTATTTGAACTTCAACCTGAGTAACTGGTTCTGATGGTTTAGTTTGCGCATTGAGGTTGGCTTGTTTTGATTGTAACCAGTTGTTAGCCAATATTAGCGCGCCAAGACCCATCATGATTGAAATGAATAAGGTCAGAAATATCTTGCCTTTAGCCATGTGTACCTCCTAATACATCATGCTCAGCACGATCAACAAAATAGCTGCTCCAGACACTATCAATAAGTGATGGGGTTATATGTTTTTCAAGCTGGAAAAAATCAATTTGATTGCGACACATGGTCACAAGATCCCTTGGGTAGCAAGGTAATAACGGAATATTATGATTCTTATGGAGTGTGTCGATAACATGCTTAAGGCTTTCACTTGGAATGCTTAAATCATGAAATAAACCCTGTTGTTGCCATAGGTATTGATAATCACTAATCGATATCGGTTCAAATTCAATTTTGTAACCAATACGACGAAGAAATGCATCGTCGGCAAGCTTGGCTGGGTGAATGTTAGAAGAAAAAACTAATACTTGCTCGAATGGAATGTCGAAGTGTTCACCTGAAGCCATAGCAAGGTAGTCTATTTTTTCTTCTAAAGGAACAATCCAGCGATTGAGTATCGTATCAACAGAGACTCTTTGACGGCCAAGATCATCAATAAGAAAAATACCGTTATTGGCTTTCATTTGAAGCGGGGCGCGGTTTATTTTATGGGCTATATCATAAGAGACTTCAAACATTTTATCGGTTAGCTCTCCACCGACCACGACTTCAGGCCGTTTACATAAAAGTAGTCGCTCATCATGCCCGTTATCTAGGCGTAAACTTTGCGCTGAGGTTGCGGGTGTAGAACTCACTTTTTCATGAATAATCGGGTCGTAAACTTGTAATATTTGATGCCCGATACACACTGAATGAGGAATATAGACGTTAGAATTGAACATTCTTACCAGGCGACGAGAAACATAAGTTTTACCCGTGCCCGGCAAACCGTAAATAAAGATGGCTCTGCCTGAGTTAAGTGCAGGCCCTAACTGACCAACCAATTTTTCTGGCAATATTAAATCGCTTAACCCTTCTTTGAGGCTTTTAGGCGTCACCGATTCTTTATTTAAGCTTTGTGAGGTAACAATTTTTTTATAAAGTGAAAGAGGAATAGGGGTCGGCCCAAGATATCCATCGCGTTGTAATTCATGCTGTGCGAATAGCATACCTTTTTTGGTTAGCGCATAACGGATACCTTTATCGATTCTTAAATCAGAGCGAACTTCAACGAGCGCTTCTGCTTTGAGTTTTTGAGCTAAAATATCGATAAGGTTACCGGGTAATGCCATCGACTGTGAAAGGTGAGGTACATCTAAATCAATGGCTTGAGATAAATGTTTTAACAGTAAACTTTCAAGTAGCCGTGAAGGAATGCCCGTTTGCTCAATGGTTCGTGGTTTAGGAAGCAAATCATTAGGATTCGTTGATTCAGCGATAACTGAAGAAGCAGAATGCATCATAGATTAGCCTCATAATTAAAACATATAAAATTCGCAATAGAGTGTGGCGAGTAAAATAGCCCCACCCATAGGAACAGCATTTATCGCAATGGAATCAGCTTTAGGTGACTGATAGAATTGATAAACGATAATATTTGCCCAGCGTCTAAAGTTGGGTATGAATTCATGTTTACAAATCATTAATAGTAATGATAATGCCCCGGAAAAAACGACAGACATCGAAATTAATAATAATATGTTAGGGAAGCCAACCACAATACCCAGTGCCGCGAGCAGTTTTGCATCCCCAGCGCCAAATAGACCGAGATAATGCAATATAACAGAAACGAATAAACCTACTATAAGCCCCAATAAGGCGTCGGTAAGGTAATGAAAATCGAGTGATCCTATAACCAATGATGAAATAATTGCTTGAGCTAACCCAAGGGAAATTAAAACAATAATGGCATGATTAGGTATTTTATTCTCTCTAAGGTCGTAGAGGGCAGAATAAATAACAACGCTAAGGATCACTAGATTCATTGATATACTCGTTAAAAACTATAATTTCTTATTAAGAAATATCAGTGGTTATACCATTTATCACGGCTGTAACTTGATTACCTAAAGCCCCAAAAGCGCCAACAACAGCTGCTCCAACAAGCGATCCTGCAATCGCATACTCAACCGTTGTTAGTCCTTCTTCGTCTTCCCAAAATTCGATTAGAGACTGTTTGAAATTCTGCATGGTAATACTCCTGTAAGGTTTTAATGTTGCTTGTCTAACAACCCAAGCTAAATTAACAATAGTTCAGCCCATATTTTTTTGTGGTATTTTTTTGACACTTAAATGATATTAATTCTAACTATATGTATTTAAATATAAAAAATATTTATTTAATATTTAAATATACACAATCACTATTAATTGAGTTTCATATTGATTTGCCTTAAAAGCTAGGCGTTTTGCACTTATTATTTGAATCCAGCAGCGATGTCGTTAAGTGTTGGAATTAATTAATAAAAATACATTGGTGCTGGTTTTAATTAATAATTATGTCTGTTTTTTTAGTCATATTTCAAGTTCCTAAAGCATGATTATTTTGCTTGGCTCATAAGAAAAGTATTGAGTTAATAAGGTGAGCTTTATCTTCATTTTTTGGTTGTGACGATAACTTCTATACTGTATTTAGCAAAATTAATTTGTTGTTCGATTAGTAAGATGATAATGCGCATTAAATTTAATGCGAATGAATATCATTTGTAGTATTTTAGTGAGATATTAACCTAGCAGGAACAGACAGAATGAAGACTATAATTTCTCGTTGGCTATCAAGAGACCCTGATCCTAACACTCGAGGTGAACTACAAAGACTGATCGATTCGCAAGAGTCAGCCGAGTTAGAGGATCGCTTTAATGGTCGTTTAGAGTTTGGTACTGCAGGGTTAAGAGGGATCGTTGGTGCAGGGCCTAATCGAATGAATCGTTTAGTGATCCAAGAAACAGCCATTGGTTTAGCGCATTATTTAAAAGCGCAAGAACATGACGCTGAATTCCGTGGGGTGGTGATTGGTTACGATGGCAGACCCGACTCAAAGCAATTTGCTTGCGATGCGGCATCAGCATTAACGGCTCATGGCATAAAGGTTTATCTTACGATACGCGTTGCGGCAACACCTCTTGTTGCATTTGGGGTTAAACACCTAGGAGCAGCCGCTGGTATTGTGGTGACCGCCAGCCATAACCCACCGGCTTACAATGGCTTTAAAGTATATTGGGGCAATGGGGCGCAAATTATTCCTCCGCATGATTCAGGTATTGCCGCTGAAATTGATGCTGCCGCGCAACAAGAGCTACATTTAATGGATTTAGAAATAGCCCATCAACAAGGGCTATTAGTGTGGCTTGATGATGATTTCTACCAAGAATATCGTCGAACCATGAATGAAAATCCATTACTTTCAAATAATACTCAGCCTGATGGTATCAGCCTTGCCTACACAGCCATGCATGGTGTCGGTGCGAATATGGCAGAAACCCTGTTACACGATGCAGGCTTTAATCATGTTTATAGTGTCGCTGCACAACGTGAGCCAGACGGTGCATTCCCAACGGTCAACTTCCCCAATCCTGAAGAACCCGGTGCGATGGATATGGTGATAGCAGAAGCCAAAAGCCATGGTGCGACTTTAGCGTGTGCCAATGACCCAGATGCTGATCGCTTTGCTGTTGCTGTGCAGCTAGATAATGGTGAATACAAGATGCTAACGGGTGATCAAGTCGGCGTGCTCTTTGGTTATTATTTGTTATCACATGCAAAAGCTGAGCAAAACTTAGTCGGTGCGACGATCGTATCTTCAAGCTTATTAGAGCAAATAGCGAAAGCTGCTGGTGCTAATTATTATCAAACACTAACGGGCTTTAAATGGTTAACGAATGTAGGCATGAAACAAGAAACGGAAACCAGTCAATTCTTGTTCGCTTATGAAGAAGCCTTGGGTTATACCATCGGCAGTGAAGTGTGGGATAAAGATGGTTTGTCGGCTTTAGTCGCATTTGCTCAATTAACCGCAGAGTTAGCCAGTAACGGGCAAACAATATGGGATCAGCTCGAGGCGATTTATCGTGAGCATGGTCTGTATCTTAATGCTCAGCAAAGTATTGCACTCGACCCAGCAGCACCGCCTATTGGTGATAAGTTACGGGCTAACCCTGTAATGCAAATTGCAGGTCAAATTGTATTGCAAACCGATGATTTGAAGTCATCTAAGCGAACGTTTCAAGATGGGACGGTTGAAGATATAGATTTACCCGAGAGTGATGTATTGATTTACCATTTAGACAGTGGGGCACGTGTTGTCGTACGCCCTTCAGGAACAGAGCCTAAGTTAAAATGCTACTACGAAGTTGTAGAACCAATGATTCATGAAGATACCCTAGAGCATGCTCAGCAACGGGCAGAATTAGCAATGAATGACTTGATTCTGCAGCATCAAGCATCTATTGCCAGCTAGTTATAGCACTGAACACGTATACCTGTTTCAGGACACGATACTATTTTTCGATGCCCATTAAAAAAGCCGCTGAGTGAACTGACCCCCAATAGTTGGACAACCAATTATTAGGGGTCTTTTTATGTCTAAATACAGCCGAGAGTTAAAACTCATCATCGCCAAAAAATGCTTAGGTGGCGAAATATCAGGAC
>PJEL010001042.1_pt1 | contig 29768 bp, 26 predicted proteins | sample 1853271 | NCBI WGS metagenome assembly PJEL01 (sample SAMN08108733, study PRJNA415343) | Invertebrate metagenome, whole genome shotgun sequencing project. | host: Globobulimina | place: Sweden: Gullmar Fjord | collected 2015-08 | reverse complement strand
TCTGGCAGCGGGCGACGGCGCGGATTGCGGCTTCGTTCAACGGCCGGAGAAGCGCCGGGGAAACAACGTTCTGGCGACTCGTGCGCCTCGGGAGCGGCGCCTCTCCGCCTGTATGTTAGGCGTCGTGGGGCCATGTGCGGCTCCGCGTACTGGAATGGTTGTCGATAGCCAGCTGACTTCGCCTTGGACCCCTGCTCGGACGCACACGGAAGAACGACGATGGTTCGCGGACCGATGAGCTCGGTTAGGCCACGTGGGAAGGGGATTTTTAGGCGGGTCGAGCGTCTCGCCCGAAATTTCTCGAGCCTAAACGTCCAGAAAAGAGTACGTTAATCTGTACACATGGAGTCAAGGTGAAACGTCCTTCAATCGGCGAAGACCTCGTTCCGGTCAACGAGTTTCGGTCAAACATGGCCACCTACCTCAAGCAGGTCTCGAACTCGGGACGACCGGTCATTCTCACTCAGCGGGGCAGGGCTGCCGCTGTTCTGATCGACCCCACAATGCTGGACGAAATAGAAGAATCACAAGAAGTCGTACGCAAAGTCATGCGCGGCCTCGAAGACGGTGCCGCCGGCCGAACGGTCTCTTCCGAAGATCTATTTGCGGAGCTCGAAACCGTCATTGCCAGGCAGGAATCGAAACTTGCAGATTAGGTGGAGTCAACAGGCCCGTACTGACCTGGTTGAGATCTTTGAGTTCATTGCTGTTGACGACCCCAAGGCCGCCCGGAAACTCCTCAAGCGGATTCAGCAGTCCGCGACAACGCTTGGTGAACAACCCCTGATCGGCAGGGTCGTACCCGAATTCGAGGTGGCCAACATTCGGGAGCGCATCATTCGCCCGTATCGTCTCATCTATCGAGTTCTGAACGACGACATACTGGTCCTGACTGTTGTTCATTCCAGGCGGGTTCTTGACCGCACTCCAGCTGAAATTGGCCCGGCCGAAGAGTAGTTTGCCTGTCGCCAGAACGCACCAGGCTTGGGCCAAGGGGGCCATTTCGCCGCTGCCTTCCTGGAGCGGCATGCCGAGGTCGATGTCGCGGCAAGAAGTGCCGAGTGGGTAAGCGAATGTCGGCCGTCGCCATGCAACGGACAAGCCGCGCCTGCGTCAAAACGTCGTCGGTAGCTCGAAAATCCTGTAGCACATGGCCACATGACGCTTAACGTGACCGACGATATCTGCCGCTTCCCCTCACATTCCGGTCAACACCCGCCCATATCACGACACCGCGACGGGTGACAGCCGTCTGACGGGCGGCTGACAACTGTCACCTCCAGGGCGGTCAACTCGCCGAAAAAGCCCCTCCATCCATCGGCAGGCTCCTTGCACCCCGCGGGGCAGGAGGCCAGCCATGACCACTCTCTCGCCCCATCTCTACGAGCGGTATCGACAGGAGCTCAGGCTCCGGAACTACCGAACACGGTTCGGGTCTACACCGGGATGCTGAAGGCCTACGTCGCCTGGATCCACCCGACCCATCCGCGTGACGCGCGGGCCGAGCAGATCCGCGCCTTCCAGCTGCACTGCCTCGATCTCGGCCTGTCGGAGTCCTACCTCTCCCAGGTCGTCTCGGCGCTCAAGATCCTCTACCTCAGGCTCTACGAATGGCCCGACCAAGACTTCGCGGTGCCTCGTCCCAGGCAGGGCCGCAAGCTGCCATATGTTTCTACCCGAGCCGAGATCCTGCGGATGGCGAAGGCGACCCCGAACCGCAAACACGCCGCCGCCATCCTGTTGCCCTACGCCGCTGGGCTGCGGGTCTCCGAGCTCGTGGGTCTCCAGATTCGCGACGTGGACTTGGAGCGCCTGACGCTGTTCGTCCGCCAGTCGAAGGCCGACAAAGATCGCCACACCTTGTTGTCCGCCACGCTGGTGGACGAGCTTGCCTGGCTGGCCGACGATCGCAGTCCACAAGATTGGCTCTTCCGGTCTCGAATCGACGAGCCCAACCGTCGCGGGCTCCGGTTGTGCCCCTCGAAACTTCACTTTAAGTGACGCACTGCGTGCGCCACACCTGAAACAATTCCGAGCATGGTCCCTGCACAAGTACCGTCGAAACTTCGTTCCGACGGTACCTTGTGGTCGACCATGCTCGGAAAAGGCGGCTGTTGGAACATCCGATCGGTCCAGCACGTGGTCACCCGGTGCGGTTGGCGAGCGGGCGTCAAGGAGCGCGTCACGCCGCACTCTCTCCGGCATGCCTTCGCCACCCATCTGCTCGAGAACGTAGTCGATCTGCTGATCATCCAGGCGCTCCTCGGCCACGCGAAGCTGTCCACTACCGCCCGGTACATCCACATGCGGGATCTCGGCAAGCTTCGCATCAGGAGCCCACTCTGATGCTCGCCGTCGAAGGCAGTCCGGCAGCGAAGGATGGGCCACGCGCCCGCGGCGGTCGTTGCGGTCGAGACCAGCGAATCCCTGGGAGCGAGCGCTCACGGGTGCGGCCACCGCATGCGGGGCAGGTAAGCGCCCCACCGCCCTGCAACGACCGCCCCACAGCAGCCTCTCGCCCACATCCGGCGCCACTCCACCACCGCCGACCAAAGCCTCCTCGCGGTTCCTCTGAGCACGAAGCCCGCCAACCTCCCCACACTTCCACCTCCAGCCCTACAACGGTCGCACACAGCAAGAGGGAGGAGGCGAAGCCGGAGGGAGAACGCAGTTTTCCCTCGAATGGTAGCTCCCCTGGAACCTGTCGACGCCGCTCTCTATGCAGCCCGCCGCTGCCCCCGACAGTCCCAAGACTCTGAATCCGATCCGGACCCAACAGCCCGCACGTCCCCCCAGCAGCGCTACATCAAACGCCACCCACCGCCCTGCAACGACCTCTCACCGCATCCAGCTCCGCCACAACCGCCACCCACCGCCCCACAGCAGCCTCTCGCCCGCATCCGGCGCGATGTTTTCGCCATTCTCAGAGGCGCGATAGGGCGGCTCCTCCATATCTCAGCCCTCCGCACACCGCAGATCGTCCCGCTCCTCCACATTTCAGGCCTCTGCACACCGGAGATCGTCCCGCTCCTCCACACTTCAGCCTGAACAAGAACCCGCGGGAGGTAGGAAGTCCAATCGCGCTAGGGTGCCTCCCATGACTCCCTACAACATCGCCGTCCTCCTCTTCGTTTTCGGCACCCTGGCCCTCGGCATATTCGCCCTCGTCAGGCGAAAAGACCCGGTCTGTCGGGCGTTTTTGATCTTTGGCGTCCTGATGGCCGCCTGGGGGACCTGCTACTCCCTGGTGATCAGCGACCTCACCAACGACGAGCAAGCACTGCTCTGCGTCCGGCTGGCCCACGTGTTCGCGGTCATCTCTCCGGCGGCCTGGCTGCACTTCGTACTGGCCTTCGTGGACAAGGCGGCGACGAAGTTCAACTCGCGCTTCATCCTCGGATCATACGCCTATGGAGTGCTCTTTACGCCGGTCACCTTCCTGCCCCAGTTCATCAGCCACGTCCGTCCCATCGAGAATTTCTCCCACTACGCCGAGCACGGGCCGCTCTACCACCTCTTCTCCATCCAGTACCTGATCATCGCTGGATACGGGTGTTTCGTAGTCATCAAGACGTTCACGGGCATGAAGGGCGCCATCCGCAACCGCACCATCGCACTCGTGCTCGCCACCCTGATCGGCTTCATCGGCACCGGGGTGACCTTCCTGCCGGTCTATGGGCTGCCCTTCCCCTACCAGGCGATGCTGATCTTGCCGCTCTACCCCTTCGTCATGGCGTGGGCTCTGCACCCGGTAAAGTAGCCAGGACCGGAACAATCTCGAGACGACGACGCTCTTTTGCGTCGCCGTCGAAGGCCGCATGTGGCTCTCGAACCTGCAAGCGAGCCTCGGAGATGCCGGCGTCGAGGAGGATCTGGAGCACCGACTGGGCGCGGTCATTGGCCAGCTTGGTGTCGAACGAGGCACTGCCCTCCATCGGCAGGTAGGGAACGATGGCGAAGTCGTAGAGCCCAATGTGCTCCGCCATCTCGATCAGCTTGTCGCGGCCGCCGGGATCGGGCCGGGTCTTGTCTGGGCCAAAGAGCAGGACGTGGGCGTCGGGAACCCGCTCGGTGACCCAGTACCGTCGGCCTCTCTCCAGCTCGAGCTCTCGCTTGATGTCACGGCCGCCGCCGCTGACGTGCAGGGCATGCTCTCCAGATTGGAGCGCGAGGGCGACGACCCCCTGCTCTCCCGGCTTGATGTACTCGCCATCGACCTCGACGATGTCGGCGACGCCAACACTGAGGGTGAGGCTCACCGCCTCGGGAGTGCGCTCGAGGGAGATCCGCTGCTCCCCGTTGAGGACGACAGTGGCTGGGATCCGGCCTGGAGCCTCGACTCTCACCCCTGTCCCCGGCTTCAGATCCGCGAGCTCGCCAGCGTGAGGAGCCATCCAGATCCCGTGTGGATGAGGCACCCAGACCCGAGCACCCGGTGCCGGGACTTCGAGGCTGGGCTCGACCCCAAACCGAGGTTCCAAGACAACTTCTCGACCGCTATCGACCTCGATTGTCCAGGAGTGATCGGCATAGCCATCCGCCGTCAGCTGCACCGCGTAGGTCCCCGCGGCGACCTTGTGGGGCTCGTTCTCGGCGACATCGAGGGTCGCAGACGGGCACATCGGGTCGACGTTGACGTACTGCGCGACCACTCCGGAGAGCCAGCCTCCGTCCGGACCGGTCGGCCGGATCGAGACGCCAGCGCTCTCGTTCATCACCATCTCGATCGGGATGGTCCGGTCCTCGTCGCCGTGCATCACCTTCACGTCGCCGGTGAGACAGGAGCCGCTCGCGACCGAGACGCTGTACATCACCCCCGGGAGCGCGGTGGACTCGAAAGCGCCGCGGGTCCAGGTGTCGGGCGCGTTGGAGCTTCGCACCGTGAGCACCGCTTCGGAGAGTTCTTCGCCGCCGTAGATGGGCACAAAACGCACCGTCGGCAGGACGTCGGGGCACCCATCTTCGTCGGCAAAGCCGTTGTGGGTCTCCGGGTCGTTCTTGCAGGAGTCCTCGCGGTTGGGAATGCCGTCTGCGTCCTTGTCTTTGGGCGCTCCACCGGCCAGAGCCACCCCCGGAAGCCACGCCAGCACCGCGCCGAGCAGACACGCACCCCGTCGTCTTGTTGTATGCCTGGTGTCGGAACAGGGAAGTTTCATGCTGCTGTGGCTGTTGTCCGCCGCGTTCGCCGATGAGTACCACGTTGTCCGCAAGGATCTGAGCGAGCTGTCCGCCGAGACCGGCGTGGAGGCGAGGAAGATCCTGAGCGCCAACCGCCTCAAGACCGCCCCTGCGGGCACCATCGTGCGCGTTCCCGGTGTCGGAGAGAGTCGCTCGATCCGATGGATCTCCGGAGCGCAGGGCACGGTGCACGTCGGACGCAGCACCCACAGCCCTCGGGACAACGAGGCCCTGGTCGGCCGGTCCGGGGTGTGCACCGGGAGCACTGGAGCCGCCACCCTCAGGCTCGCCACTTCCGATGCTGGCCACGACGACTTGATCCTGGCCGCGGACACGTGCGTCAAGGTCTTCGCCGGCTCCAGTCGCGACGGTCACCGACGGTCCTATGTGCAGCTGGAGGAGGGGCGCGTGTGGACGCGTTCCAGCGGCGGATCGGGCGAAGTGCTCCTGCAGGCGGCAGACACCATCGTCATCGGTCAGGACTACCGCCTCCAGTCCGATACCCACGGCCAGAGTGTCGAGGTCTTCGCAGAGACGACCGAGATCATCGTCGGCGGCGTCGCCCGGACCCTGGAGCGGCGGACCGGCATACGGGTTCCCGACCGAGGCAGGACCGGCGAGGCCACTGCGCTCATGCCAGCGCCGCGACCCCTCTCACCCGCTCAGGGAGAAACCATGGTCGAGGCTTCATTTTCGTGGGAGCCGGTTCCAGGGGCGACGGGCTACGTGCTGGAGCTCTCCCGGAGTCGGGACTTCGGAGAGGCGCTGGCCATCGTCACGGTGGAGACTCCGAGCTGGCAGCCGACCCAGCTCGATCTTCCCGTCGCGGACGCCTATTGGTGGCGGGTCTCGGCGCTGGACGAGGCGAAGATCCTCGGCGTTCACTCCGTCGGGGTCCGGATCTCGGCGACGAAGTGAGCGATGCGGTCGAGGGCCTCGAGGCCGGCGGCGTTGGTGTCCCACATGAACTGGAAGACGTGGACCTCTCCCGGCTCTTCCTGGTAGTCGACGTCATCGAGCTTGGCGGCCAGTCGGCGGGAGTCGTCCCTGAGGAGCTCGTCGCCACCAGCCTGGAGCAGGACCGGCGGAAATCCGGATAGATCCGCGAACAGCGGCGAGACTCGCGGATCGTCGCGCGCCAGATCTCCGGCGTAGACCGGGGCCATGCGCTCGATGTTGTTCACCTTGAGGTAGTCCACGTCGGAGCCCTTGCCGATGCTCGCGGCGCTGTTGGTGAGATCCACCCACGGCGACAGCAGGATCACGCCGTCCGGCAGGGGATCTCCGGCATCGCGGATCAGACAGGTCGCCGAGACGGCCAGTCCTCCTCCGGCCGAATCACCGGCGATGAAGACCCGCTTGTGACACTCCTTTCGGAGCCAACGATAGGCGGTGACGACGTCTTCGGTTCCCGCCGGACACGGGTGCTCGGGGGCGAGGCGATAGTCGAGGGCGAGGATCCGGCATCCCGTCTGCTTGGCGAGCCCCGCGATGAGCGGCCGATGCGACGTCGGAGAGCCCATCGTGTAGCCTCCTCCGTGTAAATACAGGATCACCGTGCCGCCGGCGTCTCCGTGATGCGTCCACTCGGCGGGAATTCCATCGACCGTGGTGGACTCTCTCGAGACCTTCACGGAGTCGCGGAGCTTTCCGGCCTTGTCGAACCCACGCCGCGCCGCCGCGAAGCTCGGTTCGGTGTCTCGGGGGCGCCACTGCACCTCGAGATAGGTCATCAAGACCTCGTGCTTGAACGTCCATCGTGGGCGACGTGGCCCGCGAATCGACCGACGCAGCACGACCCTGAGCACCGCACCAGACAGGCCGTACAGTAGCCTTCTCCTGCCCATCGGGCCCTCCTCCCCATAAGATGCCGCATGGTACTCGCGTTGGTGATGGGTCTGCTTGGCTGTGCGGCCCTCGATGGCACGCCGCCCACGATCCAGCTCTCTCTGCCCACCGAGCAGGTCGCCGGGTCCCTGCAGATCCATCCCGAGGTTCACGACGAGGCCCCGGGGATCGCAGTTGTCGAGCTGCGAGTCGACGGCGACGTCTTGCCGAAGACTGGCGACGAATGGCTACTCGACACCACGACGCTTCCGGACGGAGAGCACCAGATCGCCGTCATCGCCATCGACGGGGCACTGTCGGCAAATTCCACAACTCTCGAACTGGAGATCTCCACGGATAACTCGGGTCCGAAGCTCGCTCTCGCGCCAACGTCCTCCAAGCAAGGGCAGACCCTGGTGCTCTGTCTGACCGCCGACGAGCCCCTCACGGATCCGGTAGCCCACTGGGGTGAGCGACAGATCCCGCTGTACCCGAGTGGCGCGGGCTGGCGAGGTCTCTTGGGCATGGACCTCCGGGAGGTCGTCGGCGAGCGCCCGATCGAGCTCACCGCCTCCGACATGCTGGGAAATCCCGGGTCGCTAAAGACCGTCATCGCCATCGGCGAGGGGGAGTTCACCGAGGGCGGCTACATCAGGCTCAGCAAGGCCCAGACCGCGGCGCGCAAGGATGAGGAAGCGAAAGCAAAGACCCGGGCAGAGCGAGACGCAGCCTATGCCCACGACGAGCCGCGACAGCTCTGGAAGCAGCCCTTCATCAAGCCCATCCAAGCCCGAATCACCTCTCCCTATGGGAAGTATCGCAAGTACAGCGACGGCCAGCGTAGCTACCACTCCGGGATGGATCTCGCCCACCGCCGCCGAAAACCCATTGTTGCGTCGGCCGACGGGGAGGTGCTGGTCGCCGGCTGGCAAGCGATCTTCGGCAACGTCGTCATCGTGCACCACGGTCAGGGCGTGACGACCTCCTACAACCACCTCGACGAGCTGAGTGTGGAGGTCGGCGACGAGGTAGCCCAGGGCGATTTGGTGGGTCTGCTGGGCTCCACCGGCCAGAGCACCGGACCCCACCTGCACTGGGGGCTAACAGTCTCAGAAACCGCCGTCGATCCTGCACAGTGGATCGATCCGGTCTTCTGGGAGAGCCTCTGCCCCTAAGGAATGGGCTACTCGAGCTCCTCGACGGGCACGAGGGTGTCTCGGGTGAGCCGAGCCGTGCCAGAGTCGGGCCATGCGGCGGCAAGCTCGGCCTTGGCGACCTCCAGGGGGCTGAGCTCGGGAGAGCGCGCGGCGTTTGCTACCTGGGCAGCTCGGGGCCTACGACGGCGTGTGAGCAGGCCCCGCCGCCGACCGACTGTCTTGGGCTCGGAGGCTTCGGCATCGGGCGCTGTGGCCTCGGACCGAGGCGGAGCCGATTGCACAGCGTCGCGCCTCTTGGTTGTACTGATCAATCCGCGCCTTTTTCGAGCCATGAGCTGACACCCTCAGGGGTCAAGTGTACCCCGGATGTGGGTTCCAAAGAACATCGCGCATAATGTTCGCAATGGAGGGCAAATGCGACCGTGGATGGCACTGCTGGTGCTCGGGTGCAACGAGTCTACCGGGTATGAGAGTAACGACCCGCCAGAAGCGCGAATCATCTCCCACACCGCGGCTACGACCGTGTTCACCAACGTCGAGACAGAATTTCTCGGTGAAGCCACGGACGTTGACCAGCCCAATACTTCGCTGACGGCGCATTGGACGATCGAGGGCACGATCGGCTGCCGAAGCGCTCCCATCCTCAAGGCAGGTGGCGCGACTCGGTGCAAGATCATCATCAGAGAAACCGGTCTGACGGCCGTGAGCCTGGAGGTGATCGACAACGACGGTGAGTCGGCGATCCACGAGCTGACGCTGCAGGTGGTGGCGGGTGTGGCTCCGGGGAGCACCGATCTGGTGGTCGGCGACGACAACAACTACTCCGCCTTGGGTGGGGTCGACATCGTCGAGATCGACGTAGAGCCCGGTGGCGATGTGAACATCGACTGGTGCTCGCTCACCGCCGACGACCGAGGGCGGGACGTCCCCGATCCGAGCCTCATCGACCGGGTGGAGCTCCGCGAGTTTCCATATGTGCCCGAAGACATCGAGGACTTCCTCGGTCGTGGGATCCCAATCCTCGAGAATGCCTCCAGCACGTGGATCTTCTACAACGGAGGAAACATCTGCTCTACGGCACTCACCAACTTCCGGGATGGCTCCGGCGTCCAGATCGATCCCATGACCTACCTGCTGGGCAATGGCCGGACCTGGATGGTCTACCCTCACTACAACGACACGCTGCCGACCTTCGACCCCGTCTCCAGCGCGTTCATGGTCGCGGGATTCTCGAACAACCTGAACGCTACGCTCGACGACAACAGCTCGACCTGGGGCTTCGCAGCCGACCTCCTCTCACTGGAACATGTCGCCACAGTTGCCGATAGGGATGACTACACCCTGGACTGGTCCGACGTGACCAGGAACATCCTCGGCAACAGCTTCGAGCAGACCGTGGCCAACAAGCTCTTCATCGCCAAGACCTCCGAAGACCTGGTGAGCCTTCAGCCCCTGGTCCTCGCGATCGAAGACAACTCCGACGAGTTCTACAGGATGAACGTAGGAGGCGCGATCTCCGCAGATCTGATGGCCGCCGAGAGCGCCGATGGCACAGCATTTGCGGGTTTCACCGAGGACGGCCTCTGGCTGGTGGGAATCGAGTGCGCATCGTGTGAGCACCCCGCACCCCTGTTCCTGACGGTCGTCGACGTGCAGGCCGCGACCCCGTGAGACTCTGGCTTTGATCGGAGCCAACTCCATCCCTCTCGGGCCCTTCCAGCTCTTGGAGCCCCTCGCCGACGGCGGAATGTCCCAGGTCTGGCGCGCTCAGCACGCGTCCACGCTGGTCCCGGTGGCCGTCAAGGTGATGACCGAATCCATCGCCACCGAGCCCAGATACCAGGCCATGTTCGCGAGCGAGGTTCGAGCGACCGCACGGCTCCGCCATCCCAGCGTGGCCCTGGTGTTGGATCACGGCCTGATTCCCGACGACACCGCATCCCGGGTCGCCGGTCTCGCGCCGGGCTGTCCGTACCTCGTCACGGAGTTCGCCAGCGGTGGCAGCCTCGCCGGAGGCGATATCCAGCCGTGGCCGGAGCTGCGGAAGATCCTGCTCTGTCTCCTCGAGGCGCTGTCTCACGCCCACGCCCGCGGGGTCATCCATCGGGATGTGAAGCCCGGAAACCTGCTGCTCTGTACCGAGGGTGACGTGCGACCCGGCTGGAAGCTCGCCGACTTCGGCATCGCGGTCTTTGCCCAGGAACTCCGCGAAGAGACCGGAATAATAGGCACCCTCCGCTACATGGCACCAGAGCAGATGACCGGGAACATCCACCTCACGGGTCCCTGGACAGACCTGTACTCGGTGGGTGTGCTGACCTGGCGGCTGGCCTGTGGGATCCCGCCCTTCCGCGGCACGACCGGACTCCAGGCAGCGCGGAAGAAGCTCTCACAGATCGCACCCCCTCTTCCCCAGATCCAGGGCTACCCCGCCGGCCTGAAGAAGTGGGTTGCACGCCTCCTCGAGCGTGATCCCACCCGGCGCTTCCGCTGCGCGGCCGATGCTCACTGGGCGCTCTCGACCCTCGAGACCGAGGGCTGGGACGGCCCCCCTCCAATGCCGGAGACCTGGAGGAGAACGACGCCCAGGCCGCTTCCGGTGAAGCTGGTTGGCGCAGGGCTCGGCGTCTATGGACTGCGGGCGCTACCCATCGTCGGCCGGCTAGAGGGCCGCGACCGACTCTGGGAGATGCTGCACGCAGTCCGCAAAACACGGCGCCCAAAGGTTGTTCTCATCCGCGGAACCCAAGGGGTTGGCAAGAACTGCCTGGCGAGTTGGCTGTGTGAGCGCGCCGAGGAGGTGGGTGCCGCAATGACCTGGCGGGCAGGAGAGGATGGACCGGAGCAGATGCTGCGCAATGCCCTGCGCGTTCGCGGGGAAACGCGTCTTGAGCTCCGGGAGCTGGTGACTCGGCAAGTCGGGCAGTGGGGCGGCACCGAACCCGACATCGACGTGGCACAACAGCTCATCGACCCCAGCTCAGGTGCCGCGATCCTGTCCTCGCCCACCCAGCGCCACGGCGCCCTCGCCCGGCTTCTCCAGCTGTCCACCCGCAGCCGGCCGGTGGTCATTCGTGTCGACAACGCCCACACCTCCCTGGACTGCCTGCGGTTCTGCGCAGCCGTGCTCGACACCCCGGGAGACCTGCCGGTGCTGATGGTGGCAACGGTTCGCGACGAGGCTTTGGTTGACACGCCAGTGGCCTCCACACTGCTCGAGAACCTGGCTGCGGACTCCGACACCGAGACACTCCAGCTCCTCCCCCTCGACCAGGACGAGCGGCACACCCTGGTCCGAGAGCTCCTCGGCCTCTCCCCTGCCCTGGCCAGCCGGGTGGAGGAACGCACGAGTGGCAATCCGCTCTTCGCCATCCAGCTCGTCGGCGAGTGGATTCAGGGCGATCTGCTCGTCCTCGGAAGCGACGGATTCAAGCTTCGTCCCGACGCCGAAGAGGCCCTTCCTTCCGACCTTGTCGAAGTCTGGAGCCAACGAATCGACCTCCTCCTCGCGGGCAAAGCTCCCGAGGCGGCCAGCGCACTGGAGTGTGCGGCGGCCCTCGGCGTCAGGGTCGACACAGACGAGTGGGCGGCGTGCACACCCGAGCTCAGCGATCCCTCCCGGCAGGCGCTGCTCGGCGAGATGCTCCGACAGCGACTCGCCGCTGAGGACGAGCGAGGCTGGTCTTTCGCCCACGGGATGCTGCGGGAGATCCTGTTGGCGCGGAGCCGGGACGCCGACCGACTCACCAAGCGGCACCTCACGATCGCCGCATACCTGTCCAAGGGCCAACCCACAGCCACACGGGCGCACCGCGTAGGCCGCCACCTCCTGGCCGGGGGGCGACCCAAGGAGGCCTGCGCTCCCCTGCTCGACTCCTGGCTGCGAGAACAAAGAACCATCACCACCGAAGAAATGGCAGCGCGACTGGACACCATCCGAACGGCGATGGCGCTTGCCGAGCTTCCCGAGCGCCACGTGCTGTACGTCGAACTCGCCCGAGGAGAGGCCCGCTGGCTGCAGCGTACAGGGCGAATGGAGGAATCCGGCCACGCCATCGACCACGCCGTCGAGCTGGCGACAAGATATGGCCACGAGCAGCTGGAGGACGGGCTCCTGGCCGATCAGGTGGTCAAGGAGCGCATGAAACCGCAAGGGGGTCGAGGCCGAGCGTTGGCGCAACACATGATCGCCACTGGAGACGGTGGCCCACGCGAGCTGACTGGTTGGTGTCTGCTCGGCTGGTTGAGCATCGATGCGGGCGATCCGAGCACTGCAGCCGAAGAAGGACGCCGCAGCTTGGCGCTGGCCGAGCGAACCGGCGAGGCGTCGCTACTGTGGAGCGCCCAGGAGCTGTGTGGCATGGCCGCCTTCAACTCCGGCCGCCCCGATGAAGCTCAAAGCTACTTTGAAGCTACCCTTTCCGCCGCGCAGGACCTGCGAGACCCGTACCTGATCGGGCGCACCCTCACCAATCTCGGCGAGGTCGCGCGTCTGCGCGGAGATCTCGACCTGGCCGACCAGCGCTACCTGGAGGCCATCAAGAACTGGACTGCCCTGGGCGCCGCGGACGTGGCCACAGCCTGGCTCAACGTCGGACTCGTCGGGGTTGCACGCCGAGACTTCGCCGCCGCCCGGAGGGGAAGTGAGGCCTTCAAGCTCCTCGCACACAAGCTCCCCCGAAACTGGTACTGGTCGATCTCTCACGCGCTGGACGCCGCCCTGAACGCCGGGCTCGACGACGTCGCGTCCGCCGCCTTCCACGCCGCCGAGGTCTCGAGGTTGATCGACGAGCATGGCCGGATCACAGTGGACCAGGCGTGGGCCTTGGGCATCGCTGCAGATCTCCTGGCGCAGCACGGACATCGAGACCAGGCCCACGACACCTACGCGACGGCAAGAGATCTCTGGAGGCGCATGGGACGCGCCGATGAGGTGGCACGGATCGACGAGAAGCTGCTCCGCGGAACGGAGTGAAAAGAATTCCAGCCGCCCCGCCCGACCAGTTCTTTCCAAGTGCGTGCCGACAGACGATAATGGGTTCCACTCTGGAGGAGATCTGAAATGCGCGCAGTGGTTGTGATCGTGGTGTCGGCTTGGATGCTGGCTTGCGCCGGAGTGACGGAAGAGCCGCCCGAGGGCCTCGACGACGATGAGCTCGAGCTCCTCGAGGAGATCCCCGCGCACGGTCTGGTGTTCGAAAAGAGGAAGGCCGTCCGCGTGATCCAGGAGAACTGCAGCTCGCCGATGGAGATCACGGTCCGCGTCGAGGACAAAGAAGCCTGGATCAAGCCCGACTGGGAGCCCGGCGCCGCAAGGACCCCGGACTTCGAAATCGATTCGGTCGAGCGAAAGGGAGATCGGATCGCGGTGTTCGCCTCTACCGACGATGGCGACGAGCGCTGGAAGCTCGAGCTGGAGTGGCACCCCGGAACCACCGACGGGCTCGGGACGTGGTTCGACAAGAAAGACGACGACAAGACACACACGGTGGCCACCGAGGAATACGCCAAGAAACTCAAGCACATCTCCTCACCAGAGGACTGCGGCACGAGCCAATAGGCCGTTCACGCCGGCCAGGGGGTCCGATGAGAGCCACCCTGTTGGCGTGTGTTGGGGTGGCGGCCTGTGCCGAGCCACCGCGTCCCGACACGCCCGTGCCCCGCTCGTACGACACGGCAGACGCCACCGACGGCTCCGACTACACCTACTCGGACACCGAGATCTACGGGTGCGACAGCCTGCCCCCGAGTCCGCGCCCCCCACCCGAGCTCATCGACATCGAGACCGAGGAAGACTTCGACTTCGACGCCTATGGCTACCTGGTCCACCAGGACAACACCAACCTCGTCGGTCACCGCCAGAACGGCGACTTCAGGCTCATCGCAGCCAACGTCGCCACCGACCCTTCGGCAGTGCAGGTCCTGTCCGACGGGTACATCGTCGTAGCCGCTCAAGACCAGGGTGCGTTGTTGCTCGTAGATCCCTCGGATGGCAGCTCGGAACTTCTGATCGGAGGGCTCGCGCAACCAAACGGCGTCGAGATCGGCAGCGACGATCGCATCTACTTCTCCGAGGCCGTCGCCACAGGACGGGTGCGCTGGGTGGATCGCGACGGCACCAGCGGCACCATCCTGCCGCTGACTTTTGTTCCCAACGGCCTCGTGCTCTCTCCGGACGAGCAGACGCTCTATGTGGGCGGCCACTCGCACTGGAGCACTGGTGCCATTCTCGCCGTCAAACGCCTAGGACCCGACGAATGGGAGAACACAGCGACGGTGCTCTTTGGCCAGGTTGGCCACGAGTTCACGGCTGTGGAGGTCGACATCTGCGGCAACATCTACGGTGTGGACTACGACACCGGCGAGCTGTACCGCGGCACGCCCGACGGAACCTCAGTCGAGCTGGTGGCGGACGTGGATGACCCGGATGGCGGGTACTCCTACAGCTCCATTCGCTGGGGCAATGGTGTCAGCGGATGGCGCAGAGATCACCTCTACATCACCAACCGACGACACATCTTCTCCTTGGACATCGCCATCGACGGCAAGCCCAACCCAACCAGGTAGGACGGCCCAGCAGCGACGTTCCTAGAGCTGCTCCTCGAGGGCCTCGGACATGGCCTCGTCCAGGCCACCCTTGCCGGCGTCCTTGGCCTTCTTCTTCAGGAAGCCCTTGCGCGCCTTGGAGACCTTGTCGATCTCGGCTTGGATGCGGCCGCGCTCAGCGGCGAGCTCATCGACGTATTCCTCGCGCTCTGTAGCTTCCATGTCCCGCAGTTCCTCGGGCAGGTCGTCCTCTTGGGCGCTGCTCAGATCGAGCTTTCCACCTGTGACACCGTCGACGAGATCCCAAGCGGTGTTCGAGTAGACTGCTTTGGCCTTGGCAGAGATGCGGCTGCTGACCGAGCCCCCGCCCACGGCGCCGGCGTTGGTGTCCTGGCGCATCTGATTGGCCTTGCCGGTCGCTCCGCGGGCGCCGTAGCCGATGTAGGTCTTGTTCAGCTTGTCATTGAGGGCCTGGAGCTCGGCGTCCTGGGGAGCGATGACCTGGTAGGTGCCGGCCTGCTGGTTGATGGCGGTGTACTTGCCTCCACCCGCAGCGGCCACGGCGGCCCAGTTCTCGCGGACCCCCTGGTCGCGATCGCCGGCGTAGATGGCGTTGATGACGATGCCCTTCTCACGTGCGTTGGCGGCCACGGACCGGAAGTCGTAGCGCTCGCGGGCTTGGTCGGCGGACTCGTTTCCGGCGACGAAGAGGATGCGCGCCGCATTGCTGGAGCGCGACCAGTCGAGCTCGGTGAGTGCGGTGTTCACGGTCCATCCCACGTACTCGTCACCGCCGTCGGTCGTCAGCGACATGACCTGGCCATACAGGGAGTCCAGATCGCTCGTGAGCGGGGACCGAACCTTGACGTAGCCCTCTCCAGCGCCCGCGACGCCCGGCGATCCGAAGGTGATCAGGCCCACGCGAAGGTTGGCATCGGGCTCCTTGTCGCTGACTTCACCGACGATGTCCCAGAGGCGAGCGCGCACGCTGTCGAGCAGGCCGTCCATGGAACCAGACGTGTCCAGCGCGATGACGAGATCGACGTTGCGACGTTGACGGGGGCGCACTGTCATCTCGATGGGCTTGGCGTCAACGACCTCGGCGATGGCGTCGTTGGACGGCTTCTCGGGCTCGATGATTGCAGGAGCAACCTCGACTTCTGGGATATCAACCAGCTCGATGGGGCTCTGTTCGATGAGCTCGAGTTCGGAGATCTCCGGGATTGAAGCCTCGACTGGGATGGGCTCGACCTGCGGTAGCTCGTCGGCGATGGCCATCGGAAGCAGGCGCGGCGCGGCGACGGCGGCGATGACGGCGGTGAGGGCGAGGGCGGTGGTGAGGGATCGACGGGAATGCATGACTGACCTCCGCCACCCCAACGCGGGCCATGTTCCCCGTCTTACAGGCGCCGTGATCTTTCTTCGGCGCGGCACGTCGGATCGACGCGCAGGTGCGAGCGTTTACTCCCGACCGGAGACCCAAGCCACGATTCGCCCGAGCTGCACTTCGTAGTCAGCCCTTCCCGATGGCTCGAACTCAAGGCCATAGCGAATGGTGGTCTTCGACTCCCGAGTGCGGTGCCGCAGGCGAGCGGTGAGACACAGGGGATCGGGCTCTCCCGGAAGCGTCACGTTCACCTGGACCAGCGACACCGGCTGCGGAGGTTCCGTCCCAACCCGAAGCTCCAGAGCGAGCCCTGTAGCGCTGATGTCGAGCAGCTTGGTGGCGACGGGTTTTCCCCGGGCGGAGTCGTGGGCCTGAAGGGAGACCTGGACCTCTTCGCCAGCTGCGGGCTCCGCTCGGTTCGCGCGCCTCCTGCCGGCGACTGGTGTTCTCAAGCCCCCTTTCGCGGGGATCTCGTTCTGGTCGGCGAAGTGGAGCTCGAGGACCTCGAAATCGCCGTACCTCTCCCCATAGCCAACGCAAACCGGTAGCACCATCCGCTCACCCGTCTCGGGATTGGTCCATTGGAAGAGGGCTTCCTGGCCCGCCACGAACACGGTCTGGCCGGCGTGCATTCGGACCACGGCGCGCCTGGGATCCACGTCCTCGACCACGCACAGGATGGGCTCGCTGCCCTGCCCCTCGGTGTCGATCCCGTAGGCAGCGACTGCCTCGTGTGCTCCTGCGCTCATGCGTGAGTCGCTCCCTGGGAAGCAAACTCGATCACCTGTGACAGCTCGAAAGGTTTCCGAAGCAGGGGACGCCCAGTCCTGGCGATGAGGTCGTGGGTCTCGGTGGTGAAGGCGCCGCCCGACATCAGCACCAGCTTCGGGAACAGCTTCGGTCGCTCACGGGCGATCCAGTCGTGCACGTCGGCGCCCGAGGTCTCCCCCATCACCAGGTCGCACAGGACCAGATCGAACTCGTCGTCCCGGTCGAGCAGCTCGATGGCCGCCGTCGCCGAGCAGACGATCTCGGCGGCGTGTGGGGTGCCCAGGGAACGTCTGATGGCACGGGCAATTCGGATGTCGTCGTCCACGATCAGCAGGCGCAGCCCCTCGCGCTTCACGACTGGCATCGGCGCCACCTGCTTCGGCGAGCGAACGGCTCCGGGTGCCGCGGAGAGCCGCACGGTGAAGAGAGCACCTTGGCCAGGAGGACTGACGACCTCGATGGTCCCGTCGTGCTCCTCGGCGATGTTTCGGCAGACCGCAAGACCGAGGCCGGTTCCTCGCCCTGTGGGTTTTGTGGTGAAGAAGGGATCAAAAACCTGCCCGATGGACTCCGGAGGAATCCCGGGGCCGCTGTCCCCAATCTCGACGACGACCTTGCCGCAAGTCAGCTCGGTGCGAACCCGGATCTCGCCCAGACCCGCCCCTTGCTCCTCGATAGCGTGCAGGGCGTTGGTGATGACGTTCAAGAACACCTGGGACAGCCGCCCCTGGTTGCCAAAGACCGGCGGTACATTGCCATAGTCGCGCACGACCCTGGCGTTGTGGCGCAGCTCGTGCTCGACGATCCGGAGAGCGCCGTCGATCACAGCCTCGACATCGACCGCGACCATCTCGGTGTCGACGTGAGAAAATGTTCGGAGCTCTGTGATGATTGCCCGCACACGATTGGCGCCGTCAAGCGCGTCGCGGAGGCCCTTGACGACTGCAGCGTCGACACCGGGAACACCGTCGACCTGATCGATGGCGTAGTGCAGGTTCAGGTGGATGTAGGCCAGTGGGTTGTTGATCTCGTGGGCCACTCCGGCCGCCAGCGTTCCGAGGCATGCCATGCGATCGAGTTGACGAACCTGGTCTTCCAGCGCATGGCGATCGGAGATGTCGCGCGCGATCACCATGACCGCCCACTCGCCCTCGAACTCGGCGGGCACTGCAGCGACCTCGGCCCTGAACTCACGCCCCTCCCGGGTGAGGAGGCCAATCTCCTTGGACGCGACGGGAGCTTCGGCAGCAAGCTCGAGCAGAGGTAGCAGCTCCTCCCGCTCGTCCTCGGCGATGTACAGCAGGGCCGACTCCCCGATCACCAGCTCCCGACTCGAGAACCCCATCGTCGATGCAAAGGCTTCGTTCGCCCAGACCATGCGACCATCTCGCACGATGACCACCAGGTCCGGTAGACCCTCGGCAACACGCAACACGGTTCGTGAAGTGCGGCCTTGTTCGTGGATGAGGTCGCGCTCCCCAGTCACATCTTCACTGGCAACGAGCAGCCCACTCACTTCACCGTCGACATCCCGCTGGACATCGAAGTGGTGCCGCACGACAACCCTTGTACCCGTCCTGGTGCGCTGCTCCCAGTCCTTCGGCGGCGACGAGGTCCCGGTGCGAATCACCTCGTCGAGGACGCGACCGACCGGCACCCGCTCAGGCAGCGGAACGACCATGTCCACGGGGCTCCGGCCGATGAGATCCTTCGCCTTCCAGCCATAGATTCGTTCATAGGCCTGGTTCACATAGGCGTATCTGCCCTGCAGATCCAGCAGCGCGATACCCATCGGGCTGAAGTCGAGCGTCTGTCGTACCCGCGCCTGGGTCGACGACAGCTGAAGCTGCAGGCCGCCTGCGTACCCGAGCGACCCGCCGGCGATCACGGTGAGGGCGTGCCCGAGGATGCTCTCTCCCGAGAGGATGATCCCCACGTCGAACCCCGACAGCCAGAGGAGCAGCGCATCGAGCGGAAACACGACCAGTCCTGCAGCGATCGCTCCTCGGACACCAAAGAATCGGCCGACCACGATCAGGGGCACCAGCCCGAAGATCGCCGCGCCACCGGGCGCCAAGAAGGGGGCCACCAACAGATGAAACACGGCGTAGAACGCCAATGCACCAACAACGACCGCCCATCTTCGTCTCTGGAGACCTTGTCCGCGCAAGACGTCCTCCTGCGCCTCCATCGGCACGAGGGCCGCCGACTTTAGCCGAAGCAGACCCCCAGCGATCGCGCGGTTCGAACCAGCTGTCCATTCGGATCGACGCGCTTCTCTGTCCCGACCGCGTCGCGGAGGTCTACCGGCACGATGTTCAGTCCGCGAAGGGCGACCATCTTTCCAAAGTCCCCGCCGGCGACCAGGTGAGCGGCGGCCTCGCCAAAGCGTGTGCCGAGGACCCGATCGAAGTTGGAGGGACTTCCACCGCGCTGCACGTGACCCAGTACCGTCACGCGGCAGTCGAGCTCGACCTTCTCGCCAATTGCCGCGGCCGCTCGCTGTCCGGCACCGAAGAGCTTGACCATCGCTCCGGCCTCCCTCGGACCCAGCGTGCTCACTTCTCCCCCGGCGGGTTTGGCGCCTTCGGACACGACGATGATCGAGAACGGACGGCCATTTTCACGGCGATTCCGGATCATCTCGGCGATGGGCTCGACCCGGTAGGGGATCTCGGGGAGCAGGATCGCGTGGGCACCGCCAGCGATTCCCGCTTGCAGTGCAATCCAGCCCGCATCGCGGCCCATGACCTCGACCAGCATCACCCGGTCGTGGCTCTCGGCGGTGTCGCGGAGGCGGTCGATGGCTTCGGTTGCCACTTGAACGGCGCTGTCGAAGCCGAAAGTGTAGTCCGTAGAAGCGAGATCGTTGTCGATGGTCTTCGGGACCCCGACGATGTTGGTGAGCCCGCGATCGATGCACTGCTGGGCGATCCGCATGGATCCATCGCCGCCGATGGAGATGAGGGCGTCGAGCTCCAGGGTCCGAAAGTTCTCGAGCACGCGGTCGAACACATCGGTCTCCACCATCTGCCCATCGCGCTCGACGGCGTATCTGAACGGATCGGACCGGTTCGATGTACCCAGGATCGTGCCGCCGCGGGTGTGGATTCCGCGCACATCGGACATTGTCAGCCAGAGGTTGCCGTGGGGCATGCGGTAGTCGAGATCGATGAGGCCGCAGAACGCGTCCTCGATCCCCAACATCTCCCAGCCAAACTCGCGAATCCCCGTCTTGACGGCTGCCCGAATCACAGCGTTGAGCCCCGGACAATCCCCACCACCAGTCATGATACCAACGCGCTTGATCGCCATCTTTCCCTCTCCTTTTGCAGCACGCTACCACCGCCGACGCGTGCGCACCTCATTCCGTCCCATGGCGCGCGATAGTATGCTCCTCGCCGGAGGGCCCATGTCCCGTGCTGACGACTTCCTGTCCTGGATTGACGGCGAAACGCCCAAGCCGCCACCACTGCATCCATCCGACGGTCCACTGTTCACCATCCTGGTCCACATGGCGTGCTCCGACGGCGTAATTCAAGATGAAGAACTCGAGTTGATGCAGGCGCTCATGCCCAACAAGGGCAAGGGCGAAATCCTGGAGATGGCGGCCGCAATCGCCAAGAAATCGCTGGAGCCGGACGACCTGCACGACGAGCTCTTCGACGACGAGGAGCGGCTCGGAGCCCTGCGCTTTGCGGTCCGGATGGCGTGGGCCGACCGGCACCTCGACGACCTGGAGCGCGTCATGCTCATGCACCTGGCCGCCGGACTCGACCTGTCCCGCGACCAGGTAGAAGCCACCCTCGCCGATACCATCGGAGCCCCCGACGGCGACGTCGATCCGACCAAGCTCGCAGCGGCCATCAGCGACATGGAGTGGCTCGATGTCGCCCCCAGCGAGGCCCCCTCGAGTGGCGAGCTCGCCGCAGTGCTTCCCGAGGGCGCCACTGTCATCGCATATCTTCAGCTCGATGGCGAGGATCAAGTTGCACTCTGCTCCGAGGGCCTCGCCGCGCACTTCAAGGAGGGAGAGACCTTTGTGCCGTGGTCCGAGCTCGCGTCCTACTCGCGGGTCCCGATCTTCGGCGCCGCCGTCCGACTCTCCACCGCCGGAGAGGGCGTCAAGACCATTCCCGACCCACGCCTGCGGGTGATCGGCACCCTCCTCGACAAGCTGTACGGTGCAGAGTAGCCGCCGAGCCCGACCGAACCACTCTCTGGGTCGCCGCGACCCGCCCCTGATGGAGACACCACATGCGCGCCCTTCCATTGCTTCTCCTGATCGCCTGCGGAGGCGGCACCACCACCACCGACAGCGACCCGGTCACCACCGACACTGACACGACCACCGACACCGACACCGAGGACACAACGAACGTCACGGACTGTGACGGCATCACGCCAGAGGTGACCAACCTCTCCCTGGCCGATCTCCACACAATGCTGTTGGACAAGGATTTCGCCTTGATCAACGTGCACATCCCAGTGGATGGCCAGATCGCCGGGACCGATGCCGACATTGCCTACACGGACACCGACGCTCTCGAGGACTTCCTGGACCACGATCTCGCCGCCAAGGTTGTCTTGTACTGCATGACCGGCCCGATGAGCCTCACGGCCACCCAGGACCTTGTGGATAGGGGCTATTGCGACGTCTACGACCTCCCCGAGGGCATGGCCCAGTGGCAAGACGCCGGCTACCCGATGGAGTAGGAGAGTCTCGTGTACTGGACATCGGCTGTGGTCATCTCCCTCTTCGCGTGCCAAGGATGTGTCCCGAACACTCCGCAGCCCTCCCAGGAGGTCACGCCGGTGTCGTCCGAAACAGTGAAAGAGGAGGCATCCGTGGCCGTGAGCGTTCCGCTGCAGTGGTATCAAGATGCATTGCTATCCCTGCAAATTGGAGTTCCCAACGGCAAGACTGAGACGTTTCTCTTCGACACCGCAGCGGGAGTGACCGCTCTCGACTCGGGCCTTGCAGAAGCCCTCGGCGCAGAACCATGGGGCCGCGTCACGGGCTTCCGAATGAGCGGCGAGCGCGTTGATATGGCACGGTGCGATCCAGTGCCTCTGCACATCGGCGACGTCCAGCTCGATCTCGCCGAGCTGGCGATCTTCGACCTGTCGACTCTCCTCCCGCCGGACTGGCCGAAGCTGGGCGGCGTGCTCGCCCTCGACGCCCTCCAGCACCGGCCTTTCACCCTCGATCTCGGGGCCGCGGAGCTCATTCTCGAGACCCCGCAGAGCTTGCAGCAGCGCACCCGCGACCTCACACCGCTGCAGATCCGCCTCAGTCGACCTGCTCAGGGCGCCGCACTCGACCTGTTTATTGCGGTCAAAGCCAAGCGCGGAACCGTCTGGCTGGAGGTCGACACCGGGAACACCGGACCGGTATTGCTCGCCCCCCACGCCGCGAAGCAGCTCGGATTGGATGAATCCGCCACCCGTACCGACCTGGACTTGGGTGAGTGGGGCTCACTCGACGTCGACGTCGAGGTGCGCGAGCTGATCCTCGACGGAAACATCGGCCAGCTAGCGCTCAAAGGACGGCGTCTGACCGTCGACCTCGAGCACCAAGCGGCCTGGCTCCACTAGGGACTGCGCGCTAGTCGTCGACGAGGCGCTCCAACACCCCCATCAGGAGGTTCGCCGAGCGCTCTCGGGCTGGCTCATCGGCAGTGACCCTGTGGATCAGCGAGGTCTGCCCGTCACGCTCTCCGACACGAAATTCAACTACGAACTGGAGAATCAGACGAATCACCACTCTCGAGCCCCAGTATTCATCGCCACGGATCATCTTGCCGTCAAACGCCTCCTCGAGGGCGTCGGCAATTGCGGTGGGGTCAACTGGGGGTTCGGTGAAGTAGTGCCAGTGGAGCCCTCGCATGCAACGGCGGTTTGGCTCCCGCCAAACGGGCATCAGCGTCGCTCGGCGACGATCTCCGTGTACTCGGAGCCCTGGGCACGCGAGGTGGTCTGGCGCGCGACGAAACCCTTGTCGGAGTCGAAGACCTTGACGTAATATTCGTCGTTCATCGTCGGCTTCTGCCGGATATCGCCCTCATAGAGCAAGTTCATTATGCCAGCCACACCGCCCTGGGCGAGGTAGCAGGGCGGCCTCCTGGCGTCACCGTACATTCCGACGTAGCCGCGGCTCTCATAGTCGTCGTAGATTCGCACAACCAGGCGATCGGGGGACACCTCGTGCACTCGCCAGACGCCCCAGCCCAGCGCGTTGACGGTGGCGACCATGCCGTGCACCCAGTCGATATCGGTCTTGCACTGTGGCTTGATCACCGCATCCCACTCGGCGCTCACCATGATTCCGCCGAAGGTATTGAAGGCGCAGTGATGTGCGGCGTCGACCAGCGCCACCTCGGCGAGGCTGCTCATACCGGTATGAGCCATTCGCCGCAGGAACTCGAATGAGATCCGGCTGTAGTAGTTTGCGAAGTGATGGGTGAGCAACACCCCAAATCGCGGTGTGAAACCCTCTTCGTTTCCCGAAAAATCCAGGCCGGAGAGCGCCTCGAGAATGCCCGCTTCGTCCACACTGGTGTCCGAGAAGGGAGGAGGCACGATGCCACCCGACGCCATACCCGCACCCGGCGAGACGAAGAAGTCGTCAGGCGCCGTGCGACGCGAGAGCTTGGTCACTCCTTGGTCGGCACCCGTGGAGTGGCAGGAAACCACCGCCGCCCCGAATGCGCCTGCGGGAAGCCCGTGAGCCGCTGCCAGAGCCCCAGCCGCAAATCCGCGGTCGAAATAGTTCTGCGGTGTCTTGAAGATCTTGATCTTCGCGCAGGCCCCCAACAGCTGGCCGTAGTGGGAGGTCGGTGTGACCACGGTGCCGCCGTCGGCGCTGGCGCCGCTGAAGTCGATGGTGCCGAAGCCGTGCTGGGAGAAGATCCCCGATGCAAGCCGGAGATGGGCCTCTGGACCGCTCAGCCCGAGCTCGGCACCAGCCCGGGACACGACGTTGTGCACCACGGAGGCGGCGGCGTCGACGCACACGTCTTCCATGCCAATATCGGGAATGAGGAGCACCGTACGCTGCAACCAGTAGTTGTAGTGGTTGCAGTGGAAGATGAAGGGCTCTGCGCCCCCGAGAACTTGGCCATTTGGCGAGGGGCTGAGGGGAGCTACAAGTCGGTCCATTGTTTCTATGCCCTGTCGTCTTCGCGGATTGCGGCCTCGAGCTTCTCCAGCATGTCCCGCTTGAGCGGCTGATTCCAATCCATCTTGTGGAGTTCTGGATCCATGAGTCGGAGCATCACCCGCACAAATTGCATGCGCTTGGAATTGGTCGGAAAGAGATCGGTGAGCGTGGTCCTGCCGGGCACGGTTCTGCGTGGGGTGGAGTGCATATCCAAATCGTAGATGGGCCGAAAAGCGCCCGTCAAATCATGGCGAGAACCCGTCCAATCTAGTACCGCCACTAGTATCGATCAGCCGCCGAATATTGTGGCGCCATCCAATACAGTACCCTGCGATCGGTCCATTCGGATTGGCGCGATTTCGAGCCACCGACCGCAGGTACTCGTCAACAGTAGCGGAGCTACCCCTTCTTGAGGGTCTTGCAGGAATCGACACAGGCGTCCAGCCCGGCCTTGTCCTTGAGGCTACCGCTGCAGGTGTATTGCGTGCCCTCGAGGGTCTTCGCGACCTGGAATGCGAAGGCGGGGGCCTCGTTGCCATCCATGTCGAACATCACGCTCTCGTAGGTGAAGATCCAACCGTCATCGGTGGCTTCGCTAGTGATCCAGCTCTTGAAGAGCATCTCTTCGGCCGACGTCTTCGCCTGCTCCATGGTCTGGGCGGACTTCTCCTCGCGGATCATCACACCCCAGCTCTTGTCGTCGGTGTAGAAGCCCGCGGCTCCGCGGTTCGGCTTCGCATTCTCCGGGACCTTCATCCGCAAGCCGTCGATCAAGGGAACCTGTGTAAGGCCATCTGCGGCCGGCGCGGGGGCCGATGACACATCTTCGCCTCCACCGCAGGCCACGGTGCCAAACAGGGCGAGGGAGGTCAGGAATACGGTTGTGAGTGCATATCGGGACATTTGAGGAACTCCAGTCATAGTGCAAGGTGGGTATCTGCGGCGGCATCTTATCTCTCGAGACTGTTCGAAAGTGATCGTTTCTCGAGACGGATTGGCGACCCACGCGTAGGATGGGCCATGTTCATCCTCCTCGCTCTAGCCGCTTGCACGCCCGATCCGGACAAGCCAGGCGACCGTGTCCCCACGGATTCGGACACCGATGCGACCGCAATCACCGGTTGTCCCGACGATGACGGGCAGCACGGGTCGTTCCTCATCGAGCCCTATGTTCAGCTCATCCAGCCCTCGAGCGCCTGGATCCTCTGGGAGACTGAGACCGGCCTCGAGAGTCGCGTGGACTACGGACTCGACGACTCCCTGGGATCCACCCTCTGCGGCGCACTCGTTCCCGTCATCCCCGGCGAGGATCCAACCGTCGAGGGCGTCTCCATCGTGCACGAGGTGCAGCTCACCGGGCTCACGCCGAACACGACCTATCGATACCAGGCGCGCACTGGGGACGGCACTGCTGTCGTCCGGCAGTTCACGACCGCGCCAGATCCTGCGGATGAAGCCTCCTTTCGAATGGTGGCCATGGGGGATTCCCAGCGGGACGCCAGCCATCCAGACAAGTACCGGGAGGTCCTGCAGGAGGGCGTGATGGCCACAGCTGGCGACGTGGACATGGTGCTCTTTGCCGGTGATCTCGTGGACAACGGCTGGCTCATCGACGAGTGGCGCGAGTTCTTTGCACCCGGCGCCGAGCTCATGGCCGAGGTCCCCTTCTATCCAGTGATAGGAAACCACGAGGGCGGATCTCCCCATTTCTTCCGCTACTTTCATCTTCCCGATGACGGGGACGCCGAGCACTACTACACCCTGGACTACAGCAATGTTCGAGTGATCGGCCTCGACTCGAACGGGGCCTGGGCCGACGACGAACAGCTGTCCTGGCTCGACGACGTGCTCGCCGAGACCTGCAGCGTGGCCGAGATCGACTTTGTGTTCGCCCAGCTGCACCACCCCTTCCAATCCGAGGTGTGGACGCCGGGCAACACCGACTGGACCGGCGAGGTCATCGACCGTCTGGAGACCTTCTCCACCGACTGCGAAAAACCCTCGGTCCACTTCTTTGGACACACCCATGCCTACTCCCGAGGTCAGAGCCAGGAGCACCGCCACGTGATGGTCAACGTGTCGGGCGCGGGCGGAGCGTTGGATCGGTGGGGTGAGCAAGCTCAGGAGGACTACCCGGAGTTCTCCGTGAGCCAGGACGACTACGGTTTTGTCGTGGTAGACGTGCAAGCTGGCGACGACCCGCTGTTCACCCTGCAGCGGATCTCGCGCGGAACGCCGGACTCGCCACTAGAGAACGCGCTCAACGACGAGCTCACGATTCCACGCTACAACATCGAGCCGGCCACTCCGGCGCCCATCGACGCCGGAAGCGTCTGCGTGGAGGCCCCCACGCTGACGGCCACTGCCTTCGACGACCTCGACTTCCACGCTCACCAGGCAAGCCAGTGGCAGATCGCCGCGACCTGTGGAGACTTCGCCACGCCCTTGGTCGACCGGTGGAGGCAGGACGAGAACTGGTACATGGGAGTCGACTCCCAGGCCGGCGACGACCTCGAGGATGAGGACTTTCCAGAGCTCTGGGCCGGCCAGAGCTTCTGCTGGCGCGTCCGCTACCGGGACAGCGGCATGGCTTGGAGTGCCTGGTCTGCCGGGCAAGATGGCTCGGTGGTCAACTGCCCCTGACGGCGGAAGGCACATAACGGGACAACTCGCGGTGATGGTCGGTCCGGCTCACGGGAATGAACCGGCATCAGGAGTCACCGATGTCCATAACAATTGCCCTTCTCGCCACCAGCGCCTATGCCCAGTCCGTCGTCGTCCTCGGACCCGGCGCAACAAACGAGACCGTCCGCGGTACCGTGATGAGCTCGGGTTGGTTTGCCAGCACAGACGCCATCGACATCGACACCCAGGTGCCCGATCTGGCCGCGATCTCGGGCTATGGCGCCGTGCTGGTCTACAGCGACGGCCCGGCCATGGACAACGTCGCCCTCGGCGACACACTCGCTGCTTTCGTGGACGCAGGAGGAGGCGTGGTCGTGGCAGGACGCATGCTCGACGACAGCGTTGGAATCGATGGCAGGTTGCACACGCAGGGCTATCTGCCCGTAGATCGGGGCACGACATCCATCCCCTCCTTCGCCACCATGAGTCCACTTCCAGGCTGGGAGTGGGAGCAGGGCCCCGTCCAGGGCCACCCCATCACCATGGGCCTCGACGACTTCAACGGCGGCGTTGCCAGTCAGCACATCGTCGGCATCACCGAGTCGGCGAACGCCGATCGAATCGCCGACTGGGACACCGGAGCGCTGGGCGTCGCCGCTCTCGTCAATCCCGCGCTCGTCTGCGGGCGAACTGCGGCTGTGAACATGCTGCCGGTGTGCGGTCCGAACACCTGGGATTGTGACGGCGACGGCCGCATGTTGCTCGCCCAGGCCCTGCTGTGGACGACCTGCTGGGAAGTGCCGGTCGGAACCTGCGAAAACGTCGATATCTACCAGGATCTGAACTGCAACAGCATCGACGTCTCCCGCGAGACCCAGGTCGATCCAGCCGAGTGCACCTTCGAGAACAACGACTGGTATTTCGACTACTACAGCCACACTTGCGACTATCCAGTGGACATCTACGACGCCGACAATGACGGCCTGGGTGCGGGAACCATCGTCATCCCCGGCGACAACGGCCCGGCCGAGATCATCCAGCTCACGTGCGACAACTGTGGCGACGACTTCAATCCATCCCAGCGCGACGTCGACTGTGACGATGTCGGCGACGAGTGCGACAACTGCCCACTGATCGGCAACGACCAGGTGAACCGAGACAGCGATGCACTCGGAGATGCCTGCGACAACTGCACCTTTGTCGACAATCCCACTCAGTCCGACCTCGACGCCGACGCCATCGGAGATGCCTGCGACAACTGCCCCGCCGACTTCAACCCCGACCAGGAGGACGCCGACTACGACTTCATCGGGGACTTCTGCGACAACTGCCCCGCCGAGTACAACCCCGGCCAGGGTGACGCCGACAATGACGGGATCGGCGACCTGTGCGACAACTGCCCCACCACCATGAATCCCGCCCAGGAAGATCTGGACGGAGACGGCAGCGGTGATGCCTGCGACCTCTGCCCGCTCTCCGTGAACCCATCGGTCACAGACATCGATGACGACGGGGTGGGCGACACCTGTGACAACTGCCCGAACACCGTGAACTTCGACCAGCTCGACTCCGACCTCGACAACGTGGGTGACGCCTGCGACAGCTGCCCGACGTTCGCCAACAGCGACCAGGCCGACATCGACGGCGACGGGATCGGCGACGCCTGCGACACCTGTCCGACGCTCGCCGACGGGCAGAACGACACCGATGGAGATGGCATTGGAGACAGCTGCGACAACTGCGTCCTCATCCCCAACGATCAGGGGGACTTCGACGCGGACGGCATTGGAGACGAATGTGACGTGTGCATGGCCACCGCCGACGAGGGAGTGGATAGCGACGGAGACGGACTCGGCGACGCCTGCGACAACTGCCCCTACGCCCCGAACCCCGACCAGCTCGACGAGGACGAAGACGGACGAGGCAACGAGTGCGATGTGCTCTCCATCCGCGGCGGTGGCCAGGTAGAGCCGAGCTGCTCGACGGTCCCCACTCGCACCGGAGCGCTCTGGCTCTTGGTCCTCGTGGCCGCGACAATCCGTCGGCGACGCTGATTCTGCCGACGTTTTCGAGAGATTCCATAGCCGGAGAACGCCCCTCGGATCTACACTGGTCGGTGCGGGGGGTACATGTGCACGATTCCACTGGTTTGGCTTGGGTTGCTGGCCACCACCGCGGACGCCGCACAGCTCGTGGTCTGCGACGACGACCCGCAGTGCTACTCCACCATCCAGGCCGCAGTGTACGCCGCCCAGCCCCTCGACGAAATCCTGGTTCGCGCCGGCAATTGGTACGGCAATGTCCGCATCGAGGGCCAGGCCACGATCGTCGGTGACGGCCAAGGCGTGGTGAATGTCTACGGCACAACCGGCGACGCAGTCTTCGACATCGACACGGAACAGCCTGTCTTTCTATCGGGCATGACCATCGACGGCAGCGAGGTCCGGCGCTGCGTCTATGTAGGGGGCGGCGACCTGACGATGGAGTTCCTCACCTGTCGCGCCGCGGCAGCGAACGGCAACGGCGGCGGTCTGCTCGCCCTCGACTCCGAGATCACCGGCAACAGCGTGACCTTCATTGAGAACTGGGCCGAAAGTGACGGTGGAAGCATCTATCTCGGCGACGAATCGGTCCTCACGCTGGACAGCAGCACCATCTTCCTCTCCCAAGCAGACCGAGGCGGCGGCATCTTTGTCGACACCGACAGCGAGCTGATCGCGTCGGACACCGTGTTCCAGGAGAACGACGCCCGGGACGACGTCGGCCCCGCGATCGGGTTCCACAGCGGTGGTTCCATCTTTGCGCACCAAGGCGTCGTCACCCTCGAGAACTCCACCGTCACCTCGAGCTTCAGCAACGAGAACGGTGGCGGGATCGGGCTCCTGTATTCCGAGCTCTACCTCTCCTACGGCTCCATAGACAACAACTGGGCCGACGGCAGCGGCGGGGCGATCGACTCGCTCAACAGCTCGATCGACATCGACGGCACGACCTTCGACGGAAACTGGGCCGCAGTCGACGGCGGAGGCGTCAACCTGTCCGGCGGCGCGCTGTGGGCCACCGATCTCGGGATGAGCTTGAACACCGCGTCCTGGGGGGATGGGGGCGGCATTCA
>PJEL010001041.1_pt1 | contig 29770 bp, 18 predicted proteins | sample 1853271 | NCBI WGS metagenome assembly PJEL01 (sample SAMN08108733, study PRJNA415343) | Invertebrate metagenome, whole genome shotgun sequencing project. | host: Globobulimina | place: Sweden: Gullmar Fjord | collected 2015-08 | reverse complement strand
CCAAAATTCATAACCAGTAAGGCGGTAAGAGACCTTTTTTACGCCGCATACTCGCTATCATTATCGGCCCCTAGAGGCATACCACTATTTTGATCAGTCACTAGCCCCAGTCCGGTAAAGTAATTCTTACGGCTACCACCGATGCGCGGTCTGGTCTTTTTTACCCCGGGCAAACACACAATCTGCTCATAAAACCGAACCCGCCCCATTGGCCGATGCAGGGTCTCGTCACACCATTTCTTATACTCGTTAAATAGATCAGCGGTGGCCACTTTGGCCGATTCCTGCACCAAACAGATCTCCTCCAAAAAGATCAGCACGGGGTTCATGGATGACATGAATTTCTCCGTATCCTCCTTAATTCCATCATCGGTGGTAAACGTCTCCTGCTCCAACAAACGCCGGGCCCCATCCAGAGCCCAGTTGAATATGCCGGGCAGCTCGGTGAGCAGCTTCCCGATCAGCTCCTTATCCATTTCCTCCTCAGAAAACCGCCGGTCAAAGTTTAAGATCATTACCTTACGGGCAAAACCATAGGTCTTGTCAGAGATGGCCGGCGGCGAGTTCATGGCAAAAAGGAACTTGCAGGTGGTGCGAAAGGTCACCGCCTCGCCAAATTTCTTATCCGAGCTGATCAGATCGCCGCTGATGGCTTTCTTGAGATTCTCGGTGCCGGAGGGATCCTTTGCATCAACCTCAGAGGAGATGTTGACGAGCTTATCCCGCAGGACAAATAGACCAAAGCGCTCGGAAAAAGCGGACAGGGACAGGGCGCTGACGTGCATGTGGCCAACCAGCTCTTCCACCACACGCAGGATGGTGGATTTTCCATTTGCCCCGGTGCCAAACATGAACAGACATTTCTCAAACCTGGAGGTGGGCATGAAGATGTAGCCCATAAACTCCTGCAGCAGCAAGACCTTAGCCGTATTGTTATCAAAAATATCCATAACAGCCTGGTCCCACTGGGGGCAGCGGGCCTCCGGGTCATAGGCAAAGGGCACCTGCACCCGGGAAAAGTACATGTGATCATGGTCCTGCAGCTTGTTTTCTCGGAAATTAACCATGCCATTGCGCAGGTTAATCAGATGCTCCGGCGGCTGCCAGCGCTCCTCCTCAAGATTGGCGGTATAACTTATAGCCATCACCGTATTCTCAATGCGGGAGGTTGACATCTGATCCTTTAAGGCCACCGCCACCACTTTGCCGATCTCCTTTCTATTAAGAACAGACCACACCCCGCTGGCATAGTGCCAGTAATCACCGTCTGTATGCACCAGGGGATGAAGATAGGCGGACACATACCTGGCCATCTCGTCCAGAATAAAGGCCGGCCGCTTGCCCTCGGAAAAAAACCTATAGGGGGAGACCTCAACCGGGTTTTCCTCCTCCGCAGCGCCATCTACCACCTGCACCACCACCTCCAGGGGAGACAGTTGCTCCCGGGGTGTCGGTGCCGGACGGCGCCCGGCCGGGGGCTGCCAGTTCGGGTCATAGTTCTCGCAATACTGTGCCAGGCTTTTTTTGCCTGAAAGCTTAGCCTTGGCATCCTGCCAGGTGTAATTACAGGTGTTGTGATAACAGTGATAGGTGATAAACGGCGGGCTGGAGCTGATGACAATGGCACAGCTCTTATGGCCGATATGGCTCTCGTCAAAAAGACACTGATCAAAACAAAAACGGGTGAGCTCGCCCTCCTCCAGTACGGCGGTCACCTTAACGCCATGATCGTCCAGATACTCTCGGCCCTTGACAAAGCGCCCCGGGCCGGACTGCTGGTTGCAGGGATTGGTGGCGCTTGCCTTGTTGTATTTTGGGGTGTGTGTTCTGGCCGGAAGCTGGGCCGGTTTTTTCTCTACCTCCGGCAGGGCCACTGCCTGCAGCTGCTCCATTGTAACAATGGCGATATCATCGAGACTGCTGCGACCGTCCACCGGATAGATCTTGGACTGCCGGTGGGGCCGGAGCTCGGTGGAGTCACCTTTCCTGGCCCAGGTGCCATACAGCTTCCAGACCCTCGCAGCGTTGTAGACCACCTGATCCACCTCGACTAGAGGGGTGTTAAACTTGGTCGCCAGGTTTTTCAGCACCCGATGAACCAGACCATTGCTACCGCTGATATGATCCTCGTTGATCAAGTCCGGCATCCTATACATAATATGGTGGCCATTGCCTGAAAGAGCCTGCACTCCCTTGGGCCAGCCATGCCTATTCTCCAAATAATGTACAATGGATCTAGCGACGAGCTGGGTAGCTTCCAGTTCGGAGTTGGAAGAAGAAATTCCTCCCGGTCGCTGCGGGTCCAAATCGATGAGCAGCCAACGAATACAGGCAATATTGGGATTACTGGTCGAGGGCCGTTTATTGTCATGCGCTATCAGGCGGTTATTGGCCCGAGCCAATAGATCCGGATTGCAAGGATTGGCCGTGTAGAAAACACTGCCGGCGCCGGCCGCATTGAGACTAGCTGCACCTTCGGCAAAACGTTCCGGATCATCAAAATAGCCAAATACAGAGCCACGGCTCCAGCCGTCCCATGCCTTGTTTTTCCCCTGCAGGTCAAAAGCCCGGATCTCCACCACCTCGCCCGGGACAAAGAACAAATCCATTACCTGTCTGTACTGATCAACTGCTGACATCCTTTCCTCCTAAAAAAACAAATAATAATTAAAAGACAAAAAACCAGAGTCACATACCGCAACCAACCCAAAGAGTGAAGCAAATTGGCCAGGAAGTGCGTTTGATCATAAATATACCCTACGTTTTTGAGACAAAGCCGGAAGAGACGGAACAAACGGACGCCGTCCGTCCCATCTCGACCCGTCCCGGCCCGTATCGACCCGGACGACATCCGAAATTTGCGAAAAAAATACTTGACAGGTTTTTGAAAAGGCCCCAAACTGGCTCCGCCCCTACTGTTTTCTTTAAGGCCAGGTCCATCTTTCGATTCCCGAAAACCATTGAAATATTCTATAGGGTGTATATTTAGAGGGGGGAGTCCCAAGTCTCCCGGTTTGGTTTCTTCGGCATGTCATCACCACCACCTACCCTCCCCATCACCACCAACCCATCCCGTGCTCAAAAGATCAGCGTGGCTGCCAATGTTGTACGATGTTAAACAATGAAGAACACCGGAGAGCACCGTCCTCCAGATTTACTGTTTTGCCATTGTCCAAAAAGGTAAACCTAATGGACACCTGACAAACCATTGTCAAAAAAGGTGGTATTTCTTTTTGTTTGACAGTAGTTCTAGAAAGGTCTATAACCTTTATAGACACCAATAGGAAAATCAATTGAAGGAAGATGAAGAAATTGGCAAAGGTTGGATACATCAGAGTGAGTAGCGTTGATCAGAACACGGCCAGGCAGTTGGATGGTATTGAGCTCGATCAAATCTACACCGACAAGGCCAGTGGCAAGTCAACCAAGCGGCCCCAGCTGCAGGAATGTCTGCGCTACCTCAGAGACGGCGACGAACTCCACGTCCATTCCATTGATCGGCTGGCCCGTAGCCTGCTCGATCTGCAGCAGATGATGGACAAGCTCACCCAGGCCGGCATCACAATCACCTTTCATAAGGAGAGCATGACATTTTCAAAGGACCAGGACAAACCGATGCACAAGTTGCTGCTACAGATCCTCGGCGCCTTTGCCGAATTCGAGCGCAGTCTGATCAGGGAACGGCAAGCAGAGGGCATTGCAGCCGCCCAGGCGGCCGGCAAACATCTTGGCCGGTCTCGCAAGCTCAGCGATTATCAGGTGGCTCAGATCAAAGCAAGACAAAACGAGAACAAAACCGCCCTGGCCAAAGAGTTCGGCTGCAGTCGGCAAACCATTTACTCAGCTCTGGCCAGCTGATCATCACCAACAGCGGATCCACCTGTTTCTGCTGCTTTCTCGCATCTTGACGCAAAACAGCTAACTACCAGGAAACACTTGATATCACAAGCTTCCACCCGCCCCCCCCTTTGCCTTCTTAAAGATTATAGGTCACGGCTGGGCCCTCGGTCTGGAATCAGTCCCGCACTTTGGCGGCAAAAAGTTCGGCCTCACGCACCCCGAGCATGCTTTTGACGCATTTCAATCGGTAAAATGCAGATGGTACCCCTTTTGGTACCGGCTCGGTGCGGCAGAGTGCAGCAACACGCATCCCTTGGCTGACAAGGCCTTAGCTGGATCCAGCTGGTATTTGGTACCGGTACTGGTCCCTAGTCGTGAATACCAGGCATCCACTGCCTGGCCTGGCTTACAGGCTTACTGGTACCGGTGGTACCGGATTTCTTTCTATAAGAACTTTTTTAAAAAAAATATATATAATGTATAAAGGGTAAAGGATAGAGTTAAAAAACCGGGACCACCGGTCCACATATCCGTAAAAAGACAAAAAAACAAGCACATATACCAACAACAGCACTGGCACCAAAACCGGTACCGGTACCGTTTGCGCGGGACCAATCACCTCCTCGGCACAAAAACCGGTACCGGTCTCGCGCCCTTCTGTCTATATCGCGGGTAAAGAGATCATCGATTGCGGCCGTGTTTGCGTGCTGTCTCACCCTAGCAGGATGAAAACGCAAACGAACACTACGCCGATTTGGCGAGTGATCCTTGCCGCCTGTGCCTAGGTGGTACTCACTCTTCTTACAAAAAGTTCTTCCAGCAGTAGTACCTCATGGTTGCTATAGCGTCACTACTCTAACTACTCTCACATGAAATTCTCGCCGACAAAACTTACCAAGATCAGCGTCTCCACCTCTTTTTCTTTAAAATAAGCTTCGCCTGAAATGCCCAGCTGACCCTGCCGCCTGTCCTGGAGATTTTCCCTTCCAGACAGAGGCCAGGGGAAACAACAACATCTCAAAATTTACAATACAGATAGTGATTATCTTCCTACAGGCTGTGGAACAGTTCATGACCTAAAACTTTCAGATATAGGGGCACGGGGAGACAACATCAACAAAGTGGCCGCTGAAAAGGCATTAACAGGAATGATGGATGCTGTGACTGCTGATAAGCTGCGGAATGGTGAAAAAGTGTCCTTGATCGGGTTTGGTACTTTTTCAGTTTAGGAAAGAGCTGCACGGGCAGGACGTAATTCTCAAACAGGTAAAGAAATTATAATTGCTGGACTTCCCTTAAATTTCTAGACGCTTAAAACATACCAACAATTCCTGTCCAAAAAATGAGCCACACCAGACCGAAAACATATAGTTATCCTGGTTCAACAAATTATTCGGAACTTGACGAGCGTGCCTTGAAACCATTTGAAGTCGGCGGCTTAGGTGATGGTGAAATTGTGACCCTGTATAAGGGTGCTGTTGCAATTGGTCAGGCGACACCCCATTACGATGATTATCGGAAGTATTTTGACAAAAGCAGAAAACGAAAAAATTCTCGTTTTTTTAACTAGTTGTTGGCGCATCCTGCATAAGGCCAGTGTACTTGAAGATAATCAGAGTGAAATCTACTTACTTCAATTTTTGAAGCTGTAGATTATTAATAAATTAGAAAAAACAAATGTTGACATTGTCGGGTTACTTTGTTAGGGAATTAACAATTTGTTAACAACAGGTAGCAGTTGGACATGCAAGATGTTTTTGTTGATTCTAATTTTTTATTTGCATGTCAATACAATCACCCACCCCTTATTAATATCTAAACAAGAAGGTACTGTTATGAAGATTCTCACTCGCGTAACATGTGTTATTGCCCTGATTTTTGCATTTTTTTCTCCAGCTGCTTTTGCTACTGACGACAGCCTGGTGGTTACCGAGACCGGCGAGGTTGGTGTTGGTACCGATACTCCCACCACCGCCCTTGACGTTAATGGTGTCATTAATGGCCAACCAGTTGTTGGCGTCTGGGCACAGACATCAACTGAAATTGGTGTAGGAAATTATATTTGGGATTTAGAGGTATTAAACACCAAACCAGAATATTTTGGTTGGGTAGCAGGACAAGATCATATTGTTATCAAGAAGGCGGGTTATTATCAAATAAGTACAGGTGTATTAGTGTCAGGATTGACAGTTGGAGGCAGAGCAGATTTGGAAGTGACAAAAAATGACAATCCTATTGCAAGTAGTTTGTGCTATCAGGTAACATCTGCATTCTGTAGTCAGAATCATATAGTAATAGATTCTTTCAACGTAAATGATGTCGTCAAAGTTTCAATTTCCAGGGGAGGGGATAGATTTGGACATGATGTTGCTAGTTGGTCCAAATTAACTATATCTAAGTTAAACTAGCAGCGTTCGTTGGCTTATCCACCCCAAACATGCTAGCGCTGAAATCTGTATTTTGGGCCTATGTCGACTTGTAAACATTAGCTATGCTGTTGTAATCCGCAATTGTCACAGTGCCAGTGTATACTCTCACTCATTTTCAACGGCGTTTTAAAATGAACCGTTTCGCTCTTCTCATCTGTCTATTGCTGTTCTCCGTCACCCCGGCCCTGGCCGTTGACAATCTTGTCCTAGATAATCAGGTTGTCAGCCTCGGTCAGGTAGTTAATGAGACCGCCCGTGTCTCAATTACGGCTGGGCCGGCCTATGAAATTCAGGCCGGTGCTGATGTTAGTCTTGGCTCCCAAAATGTTACGTTGCAGCCTGGCTTCCGCACCCTTGCCGGTGGCAAGTTGCGAGTTTATATCGGCACCTTTGCCGAATTCAACACGGCACCAGTGGTAGTGGCTGATACAGCCCTTGTTGTTGAGGGAGGGGCGGTACTCGGCAATGTCCTGACCAACGATACCGATCCAGACGGCGACCTGCTCAGCGTCACATTAGCCGCAAATGTCAGCCATGGCACTCTGGTTCTCAACGCCGACGGTTCATTCAGCTATACCCATGACGGCAGCGAAACAACAAGTGACACCTTCAGCTATACAGCCAGTGACGGTACGGCAATCACCACAACCACAGTTACTATCACCATTACCCCTGTCAATGATCCGCCCCAGGCCGTGGCTGATCAAGTCACGGTGGATGAGGACAGCTCCGCCAATATTCTTGATGTCCTTACCAATGATTTTGATGTTGATCCGAGCGATTCTTTCGACATTACCAGCATCACCCCTACCAGCAACGGCGGCACTGCTATAAATAATGGTGTGTCCATATCCTATACTCCGCTGGTCAATTTTGCGGGCATCGAGACCTTGAGCTACACCATCACCGACCAAAGTGGCACGACGGCCACCGCACTGGTGAGCATCACCGTCAATGATATTCCTGACCCGCCTGTTAGCCTGGATGATAGTTATACCCTGTCGGAAAAGAGTTATAATAATATCCTTGCAGTCACGGTAAACGACATTGACTATGATGAGAATGATCAGCTTATCATTACCGAGATAACCACCCCTGATCACGGCGGCATTGCCAGGCTCTTTCCGGGTGCCGAAAAGATATACTACACCCCAGCCGGGGTCTATGTGGGTGAAGAGACCTTTACCTATACCATTACAGATAGCCACGGCATGATCGACACTGCCACGGTGACTATTAACCTGACAGATGTCGCCGACGAACCCATTGCCTCAAATGATATCTATGCAGTTGCTGAAGACAGCCTAAACAATCAGCTGACACCCCTAGCCAATGATTATTATGATCCCGATGCCGCAGATGGTCTAACCATCAGCGCTATCGGCACTCCCAATCAGGGCGGCTTTGCTGAGATTGCCTCGGACGACGCAAGCCTGATCTATACCCCGGCAGACAACTTTAGCGGCCAGGAAGAGTTTGACTATACCATCACAGATAGCAATGGCAAAAGCCACAGCGCCCTGGTTCTTATCACAGTGAACCCGGCAAATGATGCCCCCCAGGCAAATGCTGACTTCTTCACCGTTGATGACGACAGCATCAACACGGTCTTTTTTGTCTTGGAAAATGATGTCGATATTGATAACGACCAACTGACCATCAGCACCGTCACCATCCCCAATCAGGGTGGTACGGTGACGATTGATGCTTCAGGCAGCAAGCTGTTCTACAGCCCACTGGCCAATTTCAGCGGCGAAGAGACCTTTACCTACACCATCACCGATGCAGAAGCCGAGATCTCCTCGGCCCTGGTCACGGTCACTGTGGAAAATGAAAATTATTCTCCCCAGGCAGTCCCTGACCAAGCTACAACGCTGAAGAATGAGGCGGTGACCATTGATGTACTGGCCAATGATAGCGACTTGGATAACGATCCCCTCACTGTGGAAACCGTAAGTGCCGCTAATCATGGCACGGTGGAGATTAATACTGATCACACCATTACCTATCTACCGTCTACTGATTACTTCGGGCTGGACTCCTTTACCTACACTTTGAGCGATGGCCTAACCACGGCCACCGGCCTGGTTATTGTCACCATCATGCCTCCGCCCAGCCAGATAGCCACTGACCTGATCTTAGAGAATATCACTCTGGCCCCCGGGGAGGCTCCTGAATATTTTGCCACCAATTCCATTACCGCCGCGCCGAATTACACCATCCAAACAGGCGGCGCTGCCACCATGACCTCCAAACGCATCGTCCTGCGCCCCGGTTTCACCGTTCAGCAAGGTGCCTCTTTGACTGTTAAAGGGCTCCAGGTCATCAATGGAATTGTTTCAGATTTGATCTTGGAAAATGTCACCGTGGCTAGCGGTGAGTCCCATGCCTATAAATCTGTTGTCAGCATCAGCGCTGCCCCGGCATTTGAAGTACAGGCCGGAGGTAATACGTCCATGACCTCAGGCCGCATCACCCTGCGCCCTGGTTTTATTGTGCGCCAGGGAGGGACTTTGTCTGTTACTACCTCGGCAATTACAGGGGATTATGCGGTGGTTGACAACTTGCCGCCAACCATTATCAGCGGTTGGCCTGCCGATGGCGATCTTGTCGCTACCCAGGGGGGGGCTTTGACCTATCTAGTGACATTTGCTGACCAAGGAGGGGTATCTCCCAAAACCGTCCTGCTCTATGACCAGGACGGCAACGATATTACAGGTCAGGCCAGTGTTACCTATAATTCGATTGAACTTGTCATTGATACTCCCCAAAGCGGAGACTATACCTTTAAGCTGCTTCTTGGCGACAGCCTTGATAACATCCTTGTGGATGAGCGAAGCTTTACCGTCGACACCATACTACCGGTTACCACTAACAGCCTCAATGGCGGACTTTATAACGATGCGGTCAAGGTAGACCTGAGTTGTTCTGAACAGGCAACTATTTACTACTCCAGCGATGGCTACCCGCCCTTTGTTGGTGCCAGTAACACCATCGCGGTTATTGCCCCTGCTGAGGGGATCTTGATTCGCGAAAATACCCACCTCCAATTTTTTGCGGTGGATACAGCCGGTAATATCGAGGATCCCACCAAAGAAGCCATTTATTTCATCGGGGCTATCCCGGGTGAGGCTACCGTGCTGACCGCAAACTATAACTTGTCGGATAACCAGGTGGAGTTTACTTGGCCTGCTGTGCCGTTTGACGCTTCCGGTTATCAGCTCTATCGCTGCAATAACACCTTTGACTGCGCCATCCTTGATAAGAGCCGGACTGGTGGCTATGCCCCACCTGCTAAGCTGCAGATTGCCAGCCTACCAAGCACGACTCTCTCTCATAATGATGTCGACATAATCCAGGGTGCCACCTACTCTTATGGGATCAGCGTAACTGATGATAATGGAGTGGAAGGGGTAATTTCCGAACTTGAACAAGTCGTCATCCCGGCCACCTCGCCAACCCTTGACAAGAGCGAGGCCATTGCCAGGGGCACATCCTGGCTGGAACAAAATCAGAGTCAAGACGGTTTCTGGGGCGATAAAGAAGGGATACGGGTATTGGCCACCAGCCAGGCCCTAAACGCCCTGCGTCTGGCAGGGATAGATAATGCTGGTATCCGCCAGGGCATTTTCTGGCTGCGCGGTCGCTTTGCCGATAATAATGACTATCTCTCCCGCCAGATTCTCACCCTGGCAGACTATAACCAAAATGTCGATGAACCTGTTAACCGCCTGGTAAGTCAGGCAGAAATATCAGGCATTACCATTGTTGGCTGGGGTACCCAAAGGCCTTACCAGATAGATGCCTTAGATACCGCTCTTGGCTCCCAGGCCATCAGCCGTTCAGGTCGTCAGCTTGGCCTTACCAATGGTGTCTTCGACAGCTTAAAAGACCAGCCCGCCATCCTCAGCAATCAGGAGGGCAAATTCGCCTGGGTAAACGGCAAAGACCCTAGTGTCTATGTCTCGGCTTTTGTATACAATATCCTCGACAGCCACTTTACCAGCCAGGCCCCGATTAACGACCAAGCCTGGATTCTCTCCGATCAGAATGCGGATGGTTCCTACGGCAATGGCGTTGTAGATACTGCTGCCGTCCTCCTCTGGCTCGGCACTGATGCCCTCGCTGCCGATAATGCAATCAGCTATCTGGTCAGCCAGCAGGAACTCAATGGCTCCTGGCTCAATGACCCATACATAACCGGCCTCTGCCTACAAGCGCTGGAGGCTAAATAAGATGAAGAGAATCTCTAAAAATATGCAGGCCAAATTCACAATCTTTCTTTCTCTGCTGGTTTTTTTCTTCTCAGTAACCACCGCCTTTGCTACGGCACCTGCTGACCCTCTCGATTCGGCGTACCTTGCAGAAACCATGGAGTGCGAGTTCACTGATGAACTAACTGCACTGGCAACAACGCTTGGCAACGATCCAGTGAAAATTTACAACTGGATCTACGAAAATGTTGAATTTGAGAATTATGACCTTTCCCGAAAAGGAGCCCAGTCAACCTACTTCACCAAGCGTGGTAATGAGTGGGACCAAGCCTCCCTGCTTATTACCCTGTTACGCATAGCCGAGATTCCTGCCCGTTATGTTGACCATGGTGAAAAAGATCATCACCGCCAGGTTGTAGTTGAGGCCTGGCTGCCAACTGATAATTATCGTGGGCGAGGTAGCAGTGACCAGAAGGAATGGCTGCCCATGGTGCCATGGCTGAAACAGGTGCGAGTGGATGAGGGAATTGATCTTTTTCCCAATGGCACTATTCCAGATGAGTTGGATTTTGATTTTAGTGATTATATTTCCACGGTGAAACAGGAGACGGCCCTGGAAGTGTTCGAGGAGTGGGTGCAGAACTATGTTCAAGATAATTATCCGGGTAAATCATTAAAGGATGTGCCTCTTCGTAAGTATATTTTAAAGAACACCAGCTCCGTTCTCCCTGCCAGTTTGCCCATAGCTCTTACAGGAATCGAGGCCCCTGACTACTATAGTGATTTGCCCAACTCGCTACGAGTGCAAATGGCGCTTTCTTTTATGAATACAGAGACCAGTAATGTCATTCTCGAAAGGGATGTCTATTTGCCCAAGATTGCAAGTAAAAGGTTTTGTCTCGATTTCATTCCTGCCTCAACCAGCGATGCCGATATCATTGCCAGCCACGGAGGTATTCCTCTTACTCCCGCAGATGCCGCCAATGTAAAACCAGTTTTCAAGCTCAATGGTGTCATTATTCAAGAGGGGGATGATATCAAAACGGGACATCAGTTCTACCCCGCCTATGAAGGTGGTGGAGTCTCCCCTCAATATGCGCGTCCTTCAAAGTATGTTGGCACACTCATGGTCATCTCTTTTGATGCCCTTTCCGCCTCCACACAGAGGCTGGAAATACTGAAGGATGAGCTCAGTACCATTAATACCGACGTGGTACTGGATGATGATACCAGGGAAGAATTTTTAGGTCGTACTGGCCAGATGATGGTGGAATCCCTCATGCTCAGAAGTGCTGAGGCTGTAAGGCGAGCCACTGATCTTCTTTATGGCAGTACCAGCTGGGGTACCAACCTGTCACCAACATTTTTATACGCCTTCCCGGCGGGCATGTCCATGGATGACGAATCAAAATACCTTGTCCATCCAGCTTGGAAGGTTGATACCTATATCGTTTATCCTGAAATCTTTAAGGCCAACGATGAACAACAAAGTTTTTTTGCTGCTGGCAGTAGCCCCTTTGTTGAGCTATGGAGCAACTTATTCCATTACGACCTTAGTTATAATGAAGGTCGTATTTTTGAGGATTGGCAGGATACGCCAGGGCTAAGCACGGTACGAGGTCTTATGGAGGCCAATGAGCAAGGGATTACGGTGGTCACACTGACCTCTGCTGACTTTGTAAATACCTATACGTCTACGCTCGTCACAGAGACCATCGATTTTGAAAGCCCTATACCGACCACCTACTCCCCGCTAAATATAGATTGGTCTCAACTGGTAGACCCAGATGTAAAGTATGAAGGGTTTCACTGGTATTATTTTTTTACGACGCTAAATGATGGGGACTCGCCGTGGTCAGGGATAGAAAATGGTGGAATAGCAGGTTTATGGGCCCTCTCTAACGCCAAGACTTATCGGACGTATGATTCTACTATTTGCCGGGAAACGCCTTTTAATTTTAAAAGTGCCCAGCTCACAAACCTAACCCTAGGTCCTGACGGACATGATTGGGCTTATCAAACAATAACCGGCTATAAGAATGGCGAAGAAGTCTACACTGACACCCGGTATATTATTAACTCTCCAACCCAGCAGACTTATAATTTTAACGATATCAACTGTTTGGTTATTCATTCGCCTTATACTTCCGTAATCCTGGACAACTTCACCTATTCTGAAACAATAACATCGGGTGAGGATTACCAACTCCCCATGCTTGAGGACGAGACCACCAACCCCCTACCACCTGAGGCCATTATTGCCATCAAATTGGAGCTGTTGGCCGGCCAAACAGTGACCACTCCAGTGCAAACTATTTCCAACGATGGAGCAAGTGGCTTTGTCTATCTGACTCGTGGTCCAGAGGGCACTGGCTTTATATTGAATATGGACAACGGCGGTGTGGCATGGTGGGATACTTATGAATTTGATTATTTCGACTATTCGGAATCATTCTACACTGACTTCACTTCTAATTACCTTGTTGATTATAGTGTTTTTGACACCTGGGATAACTTCCTCGATAACAACAATCTCAGCACCTGGACAGACTATCACTATGATACCGGTCCGATAGATTTTTATAGCAATGATGAGTCTACCTTCTTCAATACTGTAACCAGTTATATTGATTTTAATACCTACTCCAAGCCGTCACTACTTGGTGACCCTGTAAATATGGTCACAGGCGAGTTATATCAAGACGAGCAGCCTGATTTTGCCATTGCCGGTCGTGGTTTTGACTTGAGTCTGAAACGGCAGTACCGCAGTAGGCTGATTTATAACGGACCCTTCGGATTTGGTTGGACCTTTAACCATGCCGAGCGCCTCATTATCATGGATGAAGACAATTACATCTATTATAACAACGAATCAAAAGGTACCTCCATTAAGCCTAATGGTGATGGGACCTATATCTATGAGGCTGGTACAACTTTCACCTTCACTGCCAATGGTGACGAGACGTACACCATTACCCATAAAAATGGGCTGCAGTATCACTTTGATGCCATGGGCAATCTGGTAAGCAAGGAAGACCAGTCCGGCAACAGCCTCACCCTGAGTTATGATGCCGATAACCGACTTATGTCCATCAGCGATGATATTGCCGTAAGTGACGATTTGGTCCGCTCACTGACTCTGACTTATAACGATGACGGCAAGGTGAGTAAGGTTACTGATTTTTCCGGTCGTTTCTGTGAGTATGAATATGACGGTGACGATCTTGTCGCTTTCACAGACCTTGAGGGGAATACTACTCGTTACGAGTACCTGAAAGACCAGGAAAACCCCCTAAACAACCACAACATGTCCAAGTACATCCTGCCCAACGACGATTGGCTGGAGATCATTTATTATAAGAATGATACTGTTGCCTATCACCGCAACAAGAAAGGGGAGACCTTTAACTTCCAATACTCTCGCCTCAACAGGTATGCCGAGGTCTGGAATGAGGAAGGCTATTATCGTAAGCTCTTCTTCAACGATACAGATGACGTCGTACGCATCCTCACCGAAGATAAAACCATCGAGCATAAAAGTTATGATGATAATCACAACATGCTTACCCATACCGATGCCAATGGTTACACCACAACCTTTACCTACGACGATAACCGAAACGTTTCGACCAAGAAAAATCACCTTGATGAAGGCTGGCAGTATTTTTATGAGTCACCTTATGTTAAGCACCTGCCAACCACGGTGATTGACCCGAATGGCATGGTTTCAAAGTTCACTTACTGGCCCAACGGCAAGATTAAAACAAGTGCCAGGGCAGTGGGCTATGATTACGACCTTAGCGGAAGGCTGGTGGAAACCACAGATGCCCCAGGTCTTGTCACTAACTATGATGTGTACGACCCCAATGGTAACCTTACCCAGATGACCGATTCTGAAGGCAATGAGGTCCATTTTAGCTACGATAGCTCCGGCTTACATCTGACCAGCACCACTGATCAAAACGGACATGTAACCGAGTATCAGTTCTACGAGGCAGATAACCCGGACAATATGCCGGTTGGCACCCTTAAATCCAAGACTGTAATCACTCCGGAAGGACAGGAGGATATTACCACCACCATTGGCTACAACCAGTATAACCAGCAAACCAAGGTTATTGATGCCCTTGGTAATATCAGCCGTTTTGAATACGATGAAAACCGTAAACCAACCAGGCAAATTGCTCCAAATGGAGCAGTAATAGAAAATATCTACGGTGTTGCCCGTGATATCGTTGCTGGTGCCGATGTCATCGAAAAGGTCGATGCCCTTGGTAATAGTGAGCATTATGAGTACGACGAAGTCGGCAACATCATCAGCAAAACCGACCGGAATGGCAATGTTTACCGTTATGAATATGACGGCATGAAGCGTCTTATCGCGGAAATGGATCCGTTCCAGAATATGCTGTACTACAGCTACGATGCCAACGGCAACCTCATTGAAAAAACCGATAAACGCGGAAATATCTGGCTGTTCAATTACGATGCGGCCAACCGTCTTGTCGATGAGACAGACCCGCTTGAGAACACCACGTATTATAGTTACGATGATAATGGCAACCTGCTTACCAAGACTGATGCCAACAACCAGGTAACAAAATTCGAATATGATATTCTCGGTCGTCTGGAAACGAAAACCATCGATTATGGCACTACAGATCCCCGCGTTTTCCAATACCGCTATGACAGCCTAGACAGGTTGGTTAAAGAGATAGATCCGCTGCTTAACTATACTGTTATCAAGTACGACGGCTTGCAGAACAAGACTAAGGAGTCAAGCTACAGTCACGACGGGACCTTGCTGCGGACCATCGACTACACATACAGTGATGACAGCCGGAATCTGCTCGTTAAAGTTGTGGTAGATGGTGGGAAAAACGACAGCAACACCGGCACCGTTTATGAATACGATGCCCTGGGCCGCAAGATCGCAGAGATTGACGCCAACGGCAACCGTACCGAATATGTGTACGACAAGGTCGGCAACCTGCTGGAAACAGAAGACCCCCTCGGCAATATCACCAAGAATTTCTACGACCTTGCTAACCAGCCAACCCGTACCGTCAATGCCCTGGATCATGAAACGGCTAGCAGTTATGACAACAACGGCAACCTCGTCTGGCTGCGTGATGCCGAGGGCCATGAAACAACAGTATATTATGATGCCCTCAATCGCAAAATTGCCGTGGAAGATGCTGCAGGGGCGCTTACCTTCTTCGATTACGACGAAAATTCCAACATGGTGGCCCATACCGACCCCAATAACGGTTCCACCCTGTTTGAATACGATGCTGCTAACCGTCAAACAAAATTGACCCGCCCCCTGGGCCAGACTGCAACATTCCAATATGACAGCCTGGGCCGGAAGGAATTTGCCATTGACGGCAAGGAGCAGATGATCCGCTACGAGTATAATGCTCTTGGCCAGCCGCTTGATGTCTTCTATTACACAAACTTTAATGACCCCTTGGACGAACCTGCAAAAACCGTTGCCTTCACCTACGACGACAACGGTAATATGGAATCTTACAGCGACGGTCAGACCAGCGGTACCTATGAGTATGATGATCTGAATCGTAAAATATCTACCACCGTTGATTACGGCCCCTTTGCCAAGACGTTTACCTATGATTACCAGAATCAGGATAATTGGCAATACACCTTTACACCGCCGAATAATATCCCGGCTACCTATGAGTATGATGCCGGTCAACGGTTGGAGAAAATCGCTATCCCGGGGCGGACGCTCATGGCCTATGAAAACTATGAGTGGCAGAGCCCGCGTATTATCAGCCGCCTTGGCGGCACCAGCACCGAATACAGCTATGATGATCTTCGCCGCATCAAGACGATCACCGCCAATAATTCGGTCACAATGACCAGACAGTATGAATATTCGGCCATCGGCAATATAACCTTTAAGCATACCGAGCACGGTACGTACGAATATACCTATGACGAGCTTTCCCAACTGACCGAGGCCCTTAACCCGGCAGCATTGGAGTTGGCCAACGAATCTTACAGCTTTGATCATGTCGGTAATCGGCTCACCATGGCAGGAATCAGCGGAGATCTGAGCTATACCTTTAACCGCAATAACGAGCTTGAGAGCCATATCCCTGTTGCAGGTGGTAGTTTCACTATGGGTGAGTATGACCTTAATGGCAGCCAGACCAAACGCCATGACATAAACGGTAACCTGATTCAGCAGTATGACTACGATTTGACTAACCGTATTACCAAGGCCATGGATTATTCCGGTGCAACCCTGGCCGATTATGCCTATGATCCGTTTGGTCGTCGTTTGTGGAAAGAAATTGATGGTGTACGGACCTATTATCTCTACAGTGATGACGGTCTTATTGCCGAGTATGACGAGGACGGAACCCAGCTCAAATCCTACGGATATGTGCCTGGTTCAAGCTTTACTACCAACCCTCTCTACATGGAGGTGGATGGCGTCTATTACTTCTACCTTAACGACCATCTTGGTACCCCGCAGAAGATGATTGATGATAGCGGCACTGAGGTTTGGTCTGCGGTGTATGACTCTTTTGGTAATGCTGAGGTCGAGGTTGCCCCAGGGATGGATGATTTTGAGAACAACCTGCGTTTTGCCGGCCAGTATTTTGATACTGAGACCGGTCTGCATTATAATTGGAACCGTTATTATGATCCAGAGATGGGGAGGTATTTAAGGACTGATCCGCTGGGGTTGAGTGCTGGGATTAATTTGTATGCGTATGTGAACAACAATCCGCTGGGGTTTGTTGATCCGCAGGGGTTGACTATCAGGAAGATTGGAAGCGGTTTAATGAATTCTGTGTCTTCGATTTGGGATGATGCAGGAAGTTCAGCCTTAAACCTTCCCTCTTCAATAGCAAATTTTTACACGCCAAAAACTACTGCTGGGCAATTATTCGCCACCAGTCTTTATACAGCAGCTCAAGTGGCAACATCTGTGGCAATGTCGCCTTATACGTTGGCAAATGAAATAAGCAATTGGAGCATTGATAGTCCACTGTCTACTGCACCAATTATTGGAAGCCTAGGCACTTCCATCGGTGAAAGTTGGGCTGAGGCAAGCATTTACCCTAGCACAACAAGTATCTCAAGAGCTGTTGGGAATACAGCTTTTGGTGTTGCGGCTGCGTTAGGTGGCCCCCAAAGCATTCGACTCAATAGGGGATCTGTAGCTCAGAATTATTACAAAAATACTGGCTGGTCTGAAACTCGCATCGCCAATCATATGGAAGGAATAGATTTTTCAAGATCAGTTGGAAAAACAACAATATCTAAAGGGACACAAGTCATTCAATATCAGATGCCGGGAAGACCAACAGGGAATTATTTTGCACCCGTTGGTACTCCCGCGAACAGTCTTGGCATTAATGCAAGTGGTCGTGTTATGCAGACCTTCACAGCTTCAGATGATCTGACGGTTTTAAGGTCAACAGCAAGTTCTATAGATGATTGGTCCGTTAGTGGCTCGAATGCTCAACTCCAAGCTGGTGGAACACAATATTTCACACCGAATCCAAGTCTATTCAAACCTAATCCGTGAGAGCTAAAGTATGACATGGCGAAAATGTCCTTTTGTTGAGGGCGCTAAATATTGTGTAAAGCAGGATTTTACATTGTTAGCCTTTAATTTTCTTAAAGGGGACATTCTTCTTTTTATAAGACAAGCATATAGCCGCTATGACTCAAGCACAGTATTTTTTTTTCAAAATCAACGAACAAATGAAGAAATGCAGTGGTGGCTACACGATGAAGAGCCCATCGAATCATGGAGTGATTTTTTTGAAAAGCAGTGAGCGAAACACTACCTGTATTTGACACAGTCTATTAAATTGGCGGTTTGGACAGAGAATTCCAGAGAATTCCGGACGAATTCCGGACGAATTCCGGGGACAGCATACTCAATTATTGGCCTGTTGTTAGTAGAAACTAGGGATAGACCACGAATATAATACCAAAGGCGATTGAGAGAAATCTTAATCAGAGAAAAAGGTGACAGATTTATTATTTGCTATCAAGTTTATTAGTCTTGATGGTTTTCAACGAGTAAGAGGGAAAGATAGTCATATCTTGCAAACCACGCACCGAAAAGAAGATGAAAAGAATTTTTTTCACTTATCTAATAAAACACACACCGTAGCCTGACAAACAAAAATCTTTCTCAAAACTTCCATCATCACACCATCTAGCGCGACCATATTCATCAGATAGTTTTTTGCAAGTGATGACGACTGACTCTATTATATCAAAAAAAATAAGAGAGTGGAAAACCGAGCTCAACTACAAACTTTACGCATACTGCCTGGTGACCATCCATGTCGTATGAAGTGTTCCACATAACACTTCACTTCTGAGTGAGACCCTTCCCTGTGCTATACAATCAGCTGATTGGACAGCTTGGCAGTGATGAAGTCAAGCCTAGTAATCCTCCCCATGAAAAAGAATCGTTCTCCTCTTTGGACGCTACAGAACGAAATTTTTAGTCACTTTGTATGGATAAATCATTATTGCCAGTGATATCGGTAAAAGGGTTATTAAAGAGGTTAGCTAGTCACGCAAGACACAGGTTGTCTTGAGGAGCGAGTAGTTTGACAATCTTAAACAGCTTGGAACCTATATTTTATTGCGGTACTAAAAGAGACAAGTTTACATGGCGAGGAGAGCAAGTTCTTGTTATTGATGAAGTTAAAAATGAACTCAACACAGCTCTTGAGGCACAAGGCCTGTAGCCAGAATAAAAGGATAAAGGGATGAGCAAGAAAAAATCAGGATTAAGTTTTGAAGAACATGACAAATTAGGTATAGAGTTACAGAAAATGAATGATCAAATTGCTTTTGTAGTAGCGAAGTTAGGTAAAGTTTATAAAAAAGAAACAGTCAATGTTGCCTTAGAAGCTCTCAGCGCCTTGGATAAACTTCGCTCTCACATGGATGATCATGTTTGCCGTGAAAACTCTGGTCAATCAGACCAAACTATCAATAGAGTTTACTACAGGGCAAACCGTGAAGACTATAAAGAGCCCGAGACAATTTGGGGATAAATAACCAATTGTAAATATTTCCTACAACGAAACACCCAAAAAATGTTTTAGTTTCACCATTCGAAAGAAAAGTTTAACAAAAACCAGACCCATTGTCTTTTTCACTCATTGTAGCCAATGCCATATAATGGCTGTCTATTTCTCTTCAACCATAGGTGGTCACTTGGTTGTTGGTATCTAAAAAGAACCAAACATCACTACGTAAACCATCGGCAAAGCTGCTTACCTGAAGAAAAGACTCAGCCCGTCATATTTAGCCTTTATTAGCAAAAACCGCGTCGCGCTCATCCAATCTTGCTTGCTGCCACCCTTGAATTTCGCTGGCGACCCAAGCGACAGATTTGGAGCCAGTTTTGATTGGGCGAGGGAAGTTACCAGCTTTCATCTTTCTGTAAATAGTAGTCCTAGATAAACCAAGGCCTTTGGTGAGTGCAGAAATTTTGATTAATGGGATGGGTAGTTCTGTTGTTTCAGCATGTTCTTTTACAGTCAAGAGTTATCTCCTTAAAAAAAGTTGGAGACTCGTATTCGAAGATCCGACAGGTTTCTTACTTGACACGGGTACTACAAATCCGTTAAAGAAAAGAACCTTGAGCTTCGAAAAGAGTCTCTTGAGTATGCCCCTGTACTGATGTAAGTTTGGCGACTAATCAGCACAGGGGTTTTTATTTTCAACAAGTAATTTAATACAAGAGCTTACCGCCCTCAGTAACCTCTTGTTTCGTATTAATTTAATTCATCGAAACAAAGACTCAAGCTTTTTTTTAAAAAAAAATACTCATAACCAATTGATCAAGCTGACAAATTACTCCAAACACCTTTGCTCTATTTCCTTGTCACATTTTTCACATTAACATCTCTCGTCTATACCGAACTAGCCGAGTAGTCGACGTCAGTGATGACGACACGACTAAAGTCTTTCATGAGAGGGGGCAGAGCTATGATAATTCGAGAGAACAAAGAAACTGCTAGGGAGTATGGTTCGTTGTTGTAATCCACGGCGTATAGATCGGGTCACCGTGGAGACAATAAGGATGGTTTATGAGATGAACCCGAGATGGAATAACGAGTGATTTTTGTTGGTCAGGCCAGCTTGCAGATCATAAGTTTAGAGCCAAGCTCACGGAAGGTGACTTCGGCCTTATTGGGGGGCTTGATCGCCATAACCACACCGAGGCCAAAAATGGAGTGGTTTACCAGATCTCCAACGGCCAGGATGGCGTCAATGGTATAGGGGATAGCGGTGCTGACATCCTTGTCCTTTATCAGGGCCTCGAATTTGACAGCCGCCTGTGTGACCTTCTTGCCTACCGTTTTGCTTGCCTTGGCCTTAGTGGTACCCTTGTTGCTCTCTGTCATTACACCGTCCCGCCGTCGCCGAACAGAGGACGTCTTTTTCTTTTCAGCCACAGGAGCCCGGTATTTATGTCTGGCTCCGCACGTGTTGCACTCAACCTTGGCAATGGTGTCACCTGTCATGGCGATAATGGTATGGTTGGTTACGTCCTTACATTTGAGACAACGTGAATCAATTTCGTCTCCAGCAGTTTTATTTGTTTCAAGGGTCATTGTATGCTTTCCTCTCTATTTTTTCTCTCTTGGTTTTCAGCAGCTACCGCAAATATTAAGCTTTTTGGGGCCAATGATAAAATTATCAACAAGATTCTTTTTTATACTGATAGTGCCACAACCTTTGTCTTTCTGGTACCTCACCTGCACCTCAGGAACAAAAAAGGGGTTGACCGTTTGGCCAACCCCTTGATATTACTGGTCGGGATGAGAGGATTCGAACCTCCGACCACCTGAACCCCATTCAGGTGCGCTACCAGACTGCGCTACATCCCGATTTCAAACATGATTACCGATACTGTATCTAGCACGGCCCAACTGGTACTGTCAAGCCTGATTCGCTTTTCAAGCCTAATGTTATTTTAACATTTTTTGTATAGCTATTAATTCCGACTTGATGGCAGCAACAACATGGCCAGTATCACTTTTTGCAGCTTTATTTTTGTGTTTATTACCCTTATGCTGTTTTTTTGCCAACAGCTTTTTAGCTCCTGGAATGGTGAACCCATCCTCCTTTAGGAGTTTCTTTATTTTAAGGATATTTTCAACATCAACCCGGCGATAAAGGCGCTGCTTCGATGATGCACGTTGTGGCCGAATTAATTTTTTAAACTCAGATTCCCAATACCGAAGCACATGCTGCTTCAGACCGGCAATATCACATACTTCACCAATCTTAAAATATTTTTTTTGAGGAATCAGGCCATTGTGTTTTAAATCATTACAGGCTTGATTCTCAATTTGATTGTGAGGTTCAAGGGTCACAGATCAGCCGGTTTCGATAAATTACGCTACATAAGTTGACTTAGTCTCTAATCATCTCACTTTAGCAATTTAAACACACTTTCACAATTATTTTCAACTGCCGGCGAATCGATCAAGAATGAGATGCTTACTCGGCTAATCTGAAGATTTATCTCTAGATTTTAATTAGCTGAAACTTTCTGCTTCTAATTTACCACCAAGACCTATTCTTTAGGATTAATTTTTTCTCGCAGCTTTTTACTTGCCTTGAAACTTACCATACTCCTCTTGGCAATTTCCATGGTTTCTCCGGTTCTGGGATTTCGGCCAACACGAGGCGACTTCTGACGCACAGAGAAAGTACCAAACTGAACAAGCTTAACAGATTCCTCATTAAGGAAGGTCTCCTTTAAGGAAGAAAATACTTCATCAACAAGATCAGCAGCACTCCGCTGAGATATGCCAAGTTGATCGTTTATTGCCTGAGCCAATTTTTTTCGAGTGAGATTCGATTTCATAAAGTGCTATACCTCACGCAACTGACCGTCAAAACGAGTCAGAATCATATCAATAATTTTTTGGTGTTTTTTATCAACGGTTTCATCGTCAAGTGTCTGATCTGTAGAACGATAGGTGACAGCGATAGCAACACTTTTATATCCAGTCTCTATCGGATCACCCCGATAAACATCAAAAAGCTCGGTATTTTCCACAAGAGAGATGTCAAGTTCATTTACCGCTTGTAAAATGTCGCCGGCTCCAACATCTTCGCCAACAAGAATAGCCACATCTCTGTTCACAGAAGGAAATTTGGGCAATGGTATAAATTGTTTTTTATCATTTATACAGGAACGCAACATGTCCAAATTAATATTTAAGAAAAACACATCCTGCTTAATGGAAAAGTTCTTTAAAACAGGAGAGGAGACTTTCCCAATATGACCAACCAACTTGCCGTCTGCAGTTAGCGTCAGCACGGAGCCCTGCTCACAGTAGACAAAATCTTCCGGACACTTACTGTTGAGGCTAATACCAACACAGCGAAGTTCATTAGTTAAAGTCTCAACAACGCCTTTCATATCATAAATATCAGAACTCTCCTGACCAAAATGAATGACAGGAGAACCGGGAAGCCTGCTGCCACTTATCACAGCAGTCAAATACATTGCTTCATCAGGCTGGCTTAAGCCTTGTCCTGGGGTAAAACACTTTCCTGTTTCGAAAAGACGAACATCTGTTGTTTGATAATTTATATTTCTTCTAACATTTTCAAGAAGTCCGGGCAAAAGCATGGAGCGCAAGACACTCTGATCTTCAGCAAGGGGGTTTAACAGATGCACTGTCTGCCTGACCGAATCATCAGCAGCAAGGCCTAACATATCAAAATGCTTTGGGGAAACAAAGCTGTAATTAATTGCTTCGTAGTAACCAAGGGAAGTCATGATACCGGCAACATCGTTACGCAATTTACGAGCAGGGTCCTGCACGGTAGATGCCATGGGGACGAGGGGCATCGTCAATGGAAACTCGTCATACCCTTTGAGCCGGGCAACCTCTTCAACAAGATCAACCTCACGTTCAAGGTCAACTCTGAAGGTTGGCGGGGTAACCATTAAAGTGTCTGCATCAAGCTGTTCAACACCGAGTTCAATACCTTTCAGCATCTCTGAAATTTCAGCAGCAGAAAAGTTAATCCCCAAAAGTTCACTGGTCTTGTTCACCCTCAGACGAATTGAAACTGGCTCTTTGACACCTTCTGCGTAATCAATGCCATTTTCAACAACTTCGGCCCCGGAAATTTCACAGAGCAGACGCACTGCCCTTTCCATTGCCCTGGGTGCAAGATTTGGGTCAACACCTCGCTCAAACCGATAGGAGGCATCAGTACCCAGGTTCAATTTCCTGGCTGTACGCCTGACACTTACAGGATCAAAGCAGGCAGATTCCAGCAGAACTTCACTTGTTTGCAGGTCAACTTCAGAATTTGCTCCACCCATGACACCGGCCACAGCAACTGGTTTATCAGCATCACAGATCATCAGCATTTCAGGATCAAGCTCACGCTCTATCTCATCAAGGGTCGATAACGTTTCTCCAGATCGTGGTTTGCGGACAACAATTTTAGCACCGGCAAGCTTTTGAAAATCAAAAGCATGGAGGGGTTGACCATACTCAAGCATAACAAAATTGGTGATATCAACAACATTGTTTATCGGACGAAGTCCAACAGCAAGCAGCCTTTTTTTCAACCACCAGGGTGAAGGTCCGATCACCACATTTTTTAAAAGCCTGGCCGCATAGCGAAGACAATCTGTATCCTCGACTTCAACGGCAAATGTACAATTTTCACCTGTTAAAACAGGCAAATCAGCATCAGTAACAGGCTGGGTCAAAGAGGTCCCACAAAAAGCTGCCGACTCCCTGGCAACACCAATTACACTGGTGCAGTCAGGCCTGTTCGGTGTCAAATCAACCTCAATCATGGTATCGGTAAGTTCCAGGGCGGCGGTAAGATCCTGTCCTGAATCACTTAACCAGTCAAGTTCCATTATACCGCTGTGATCTTCGCTGATACCAAGATCTTTTTCCGAGCAGAGCATACCATGGGAAGCCTCGCCGCGAATCTTGCCCTTTTTTATTACCAGGCCACCGGGAAGTTTGGTGCCAGGTAAGGCGATTGCAGTAAAGAGACCTTGCTTGGCATTGGGAGCCCCACAGACAACCTGAACCTTTTCAGTTCCGACTGACACCTCGCACAAAACAAGGCGGTCAGCGTTGGGATGAGCGGAAACCGAAAGAATTTCAGCAACCTTGACCCCATCAAGATCTGCAAAGAGCTCCTCAACACCTTCAACCTCTAATCCAGCCATAGTCAACCGGTGGGAAAGTTCAGTGGAAGTGATGTTTACATCAGTATATTGTTTCAGCCAATCAACTGTAAATTTCATGAGCAGGTTGGTGTTATAAAATGAAAAATGGATAAAGTATTTGCAATGTTTAAAGGACAGGAGAAAAACGGTCTCTCATCCTTTATTACACACATCACTTTATTTAAAATTGGGATAGAAAACGCATATCATTTTCATAATAGAGGCGGATATCATTGATGCCGTATTTCAGCATGGCAATACGCTCAACACCAAGGCCGAAGGCAAAACCACTATACTCATCAGGGTCATATCCAACCATCTTGAAAACTTCAGGGTCAATCATACCCGCACCGAGAATCTCAAGCCAGCCAGTATGTTTACAGACTCGACATCCTTTCCCCTTACACATCACACAAGCAATATCGATCTCAGCACTTGGTTCGGTAAAAGGAAAAAAGCTCGGCCTGGCCCGCATGGCTGTATCATCATCAAACATTTTGGTGATAAAAACACCAAGAATACCCTTCAAATCTGCAAACGATACTTTTTTATCAACTAAAAAGCCCTCAACCTGGTGAAACATAGGGGTATGGGTAATATCAGAATCGCAGCGATACACCTTGCCGGGTGCAATCATCCGCAGCGGTGGAGCCTGATTTTCCATAATCCGCGCCTGCATAGGTGAGGTATGGGTACGCAACAGAAGGCTTTCATTGACATAAAAGGTGTCATGCATGTCCCGGGCGGGGTGATGCTTGGGTATATTTAAGGCCTCGAAATTGTAGAAATCAGTCTCCACATCAGGCCCTTCAGCAACGCCAAAGCCCATTCCCTCAAAAATGGAACATATCTCTTCCATAATCTGGGTTACAGGGTGAAGTTTGCCAAATGGAACCGTACGACCTGGTAAACTGAGGTCTTCTCCTGCCTGCTTGGTGCCGGCTGATTCGTTTTCAAGTGAAGCTTTTTTGAAATTGAATTTTTCTTCCAGGTCAGCCTTGATCTCATTGGCAAGTTGTCCAAGCCGCGGACGATCTTCCTTAGCAACCTGACCGAGCATTCGCATCAGACCGGTAAATTCACTCTTACGTCCAAGATATTTTACACGAAAGGGCTCAAACTCGGCGAGTTGCGAAAGATCAGCAAGATCTCCCAGAGCATCTTTTTGCAGACGAAGTAATTCTTCTTCCATAATATTTTTTAACCACAAAAATCACAGAGCGCATTAAGATATGAAGAAGGTTCAGCTGATAAAACCCTGAACTCCTACATTCTCAATGCGCTATTTGGACACGCTTAAAAAAATATACCGCAAGGATGACCAGAGGAAATGCCTAGGGGTACATAAGTCTCGATGTCGCATAACTTCGCTTATCGGTTTAAGCTGACAAACTGCTCAACCCTAGCTTTATGCGTGATCAGGAAGCGAGCTTCGCTACTGCAGAAAAGGCATTGGGATCAAGAATTGCCATGTTGGAAAGAACCTTGCGATCCAGCTCAACATTTACTTTTTTCAATCCACCGATAAAGCGGCTGTAATTTGTATCATTCAATTTTGCTGCAGCAGAAATACGGGCAATCCACAAACGACGGAAATCACGCTTTTTGGTGCGACGATCACGGTATGCATAACAAAGTGCCCGATCAACTGCCTCAGTGGCAGTCCGGAAAAGACGATGACGACCACCACGAAAACCCTTGGCCAATTTAAGAACTCTATTTCTTCTGCGGCGTGCTTTAAAACCGCGCGTTACTCTAGGCATTTTATATCTCCTTAAAGAAGTTTTAAGTAATTAAATTTAAAGCCTTATGCTTGATAAGCAAACTTTAAACAACAAACTAAAAACTGTTTTTTAATACTTATTTTTTGTTACATATAGGGAAGAATACGCCTAATCCCTGGAGCATCACTAGGAGCAACAACTCCTGCTTTGCGTAGATTTCTTTTCCGCTTGGTGCTTTTTTTAGTCAAAATATGACTGGTATACGCTTTGCGACGAACAACCTTTCCGGAACCGCTCAACTTAAATCGTTTGGCAGCTCCTCTGTTGGTTTTCATTTTTGGCATGACTGGTACTCCTGTAATATAAATAATAGTTTCAAGTTTTAAGCGATGGTTTTAAGTCAACAACTTAAAACTGATTTTTTCATCACGTTTTCGGTGCTACAAACATTGCCATCTGGCGGCCTTCCATGGTAGGAGGCTGAACAATCACAGCCACATCCTCCAGAGAATCTGCAATTTTATTTAGCAACTCTCTGCCAAGGGTGTTGGCATAGACAATTTCCCGCCCCCTAAATCTCAGAGTGATCTTTACTTTATTCTTTTGTTGCAGAAATTTACGGATATTACGAACCTTAAAATCAAGGTCATGCTTCTCGGTTTTCGGACGAAGCTTAATTTCTTTTACTTCAACAACAGACTGTTTTTTCTTGGCCTCAGCCTGCTTTTTACTTTCTTCGTACCGAAATTTCCCATAATCCATTATCCGGCAGACAGGTGGATCAGCTGATGCTGATACCTCAACAAGATCAAGACCAGCATCTTCCGCCTTTGCCTGAGCTTCCGCTATGGCAAGAACACCAAGCTGTTCTCCTTCTTCATCAATAACGCGTACTTCCCTGCTCCGAATCTGGTCATTGATCTTGGCTCTGACTTCACGTCCGCCCCTTACACTTTTTTTTCTTTTGATACTCTTACCTCCACACTTTTCCGTAATAAACACATGCTATGCATTGATCCGGCTCTCCTTCTGGATCAATTCAGCAAAATCTCTAACAGACATTGGATCAAGGTTTTTACCATTACGCAAACGAACTGTCACCATTTCCGTATCTTTTTCCTTGTCACCAATAATTAACATATACGGGATTTTGGCCATTTGTGCTTCCCGTATTTTATAATTCAACTTTTCGTTACGGATATCCTTTTCGACCCTGATACCCGCTCTACGCAATTCCTGGTAGACATTCTCGGCATATTCAAGCTGTGCATCAGTAATATTAAGCACTTTTGCCTGAACCGGAGCCATCCACAGAGGGAAGGCACCGGCATAATGTTCGATCAACACACCGAAAAATCGTTCCAGGGATCCCATCAATGCCCGATGGATCATAATGGGCTGATGCTCCTTGCCGTCATCTCCGGTATATCCAAGCTCAAATCGTTCCGGCAGATTAAAATCAACCTGAATGGTGGAGCATTGCCAGGAACGGCCCAGTACGTCTTTAATCTTTATATCGATTTTCGGTCCGTAAAAAACACCTTCTCCAGGATCAACCTCATAGTTGAGTCCCTTCTTTTCCAAAGCCAATTTCAACGCCTGGGTTGATTTTTCCCAATTTTCATCACTACCGACATATTTCTCAGGTTGAGTGGAGAGATATATATCATACTCGGTAAAACCGAAAGTCTTTAAAATATGGAGATTTAAGTCAAGTATCTTAAAAATTTCGTCTTCAAGCTGCTCAGGCAGACAAAAGATATGGGCATCATCCTGGGTAAAGCCCCTGACCCGCATCAACCCCTGCAAGGCACCGGTGCGCTCATAGCGGTACACCGTACCAAGCTCACACCAGCGGATGGGAAACTCCCGATAGCTACGTTTTTTCGACTGGTAGATGGCAATATGAAAGGGACAGTTCATCGGCTTGAGCTGATAACTCACATCATCGATTTCCATGGGTGAGAACATGTCTTCCACATAGAAATCAAGATGCCCGCTGGTGGCCCACAGATCACGTTTGGCAATATGTGGGGTGTAAAGCAGTTCGTAACTGTTACGATAATGCTCGTCCTTCCAGTAATCCTCAATGAGCTTTCTGGCCAAGGCACCTTTGGGTTGCCAGAGGATCAGGCCAGGTCCAACCTGTTCATTAATGGTAAAAAGCTCTAATTCCTTGCCAAGTTTTCGATGATCTCTTTTCTTGGCCTCTTCGATCTGGTTAAGATATTTTTTCAGCTCTTTGGGCTCAAAAAAAGCTGTGCCGTACAACCGCTGCAGCATCTGATTCTTTTCATCACCGCGCCAATAGGCACCGGCAATCCGAATCAACTTAAAGGCCCGGAGCATTCCAGTATGGGGAATATGCGGGCCGCGGCACAGATCAACAAAATTTCCCTGGCTATAGAGGCTGACAGTTTCCGCCTCAATGTCACCCAATAACTCAACCTTATACTCCTGATCCTTTTCCAAGAAAAACTTTTTGGCCTCAGCAATGGATAAGGTCTGGCGGGTAAACGGCTGGTTTGCGGCACAAATCTCTTTAACTTTGGCCTCAATGGCCTCAAAATCATCCGGGGTAAACGGCTCTTCCCGATCAAAATCGTAGTAAAATCCATCAGAGGTAGATGGACCAATAGCCACCTTAACATCCTCACCAAACAGCTCTACAACTGCTTCAGCCATAATATGGGCTGCACTATGGCGGAGAATATCAAGCCCTTCGGCAGAATCTCTGGTAATTGGCTCTAAAACGGCATCAGCATTCAGGTTTTCAGAAAGATCCAGCATCGTATCCCCAACCTGCACGGCAAGGATTCGCTTACGCTGTTTACTTGAGCACAGAGCCTTGACCGCTTCAGCAACGGTGACTCCTGCGGGCAAGGTTTTTGGCTCGCCGTCTGCTATATTTACCTGAATGTCTGCCATAGGGATAAATCCAATCCTAAAATAGGGTCTGTCTGATAGCACAATAAACAAAATTCGCAGCATAGGTACATGCTGCGAAGTTGAAAAATAAAACTGGTAGGCACGGGCGGGATTGAACCGCCGACTTCTACCATGTCAAGGTAGCACTCTCCCACTGAGTTACGCGCCTGCGTTTTTATAAGTAAAACAAAAAGGAAATACCAATAATGACGCCCCATGTCAAGGGGAAAATCAGCTTTTAACGGTCAGCGGCAAGCGTTTAGGGCAATCTTTTTTGCAACTAGCAGTTACAGGCTAACAACTCCAGGATTAGCCGCAGCTCCGCTGGATAAGATGCTTGTTGGCCAACAGTATTAAAGAGTTTAATTACTCACAAACCCGAGAGAC
>PJEL010001040.1_pt1 | contig 29780 bp, 14 predicted proteins | sample 1853271 | NCBI WGS metagenome assembly PJEL01 (sample SAMN08108733, study PRJNA415343) | Invertebrate metagenome, whole genome shotgun sequencing project. | host: Globobulimina | place: Sweden: Gullmar Fjord | collected 2015-08 | reverse complement strand
GGCACTTCGTCAGACTCCCCGCCAGGGGAGCGGCGAATTGCCGACTTGCGAAGCAGTCTATGTTCGTCAGCTTACATGTCATGGGTGCAGTCGGAGGACTTGACCGGCAACTGTAGAGGCTTCGAAGATCGGCAACGGCCCGTGGGATAAATGGGCGAATGGGCTGGGTGTCTGGTCAGAAACATCTCCGGTGGGCAGCGTTGGTCGGGCTGAGTGCCTGCACGATTGATGCCCTCCGGTTCGACACCGGCGTCTTGGACGACGACGACCTCGACAGCGCCATTGTGGGTGTCATCCGCAGCCTCGACCATGTGCCGCAGGCCGATGCCGAGCTCTCCGTCGGTGGCAACACGCAGCAAGTCGACAACGCGGGAATGGCCAAGACCCTGCACATTCCGCCGGGGCTGATTCCTGCACGCGGCCTGCTCGAGGGCCACACCGTGTCCCATGTCACCGTCGACGTGATGGCCGGTTGGGACTCGGGAGCCCAGCTCTACCTGGTGCCGGTCACCGAGTACACCACCACCGTCACTGACGGCGCGACGCAGATCTCCGAAGCTGGCGTGTTCACCGTCGACACCCCCACCGGCTCCTTGGAGTTCGACGACCAGCCGGCGAACCGAGATCTGACGACCCAGATTGCGGTGCTCGATCGCGAGAGAACCCTGGCCATGCCCGGCTCCCTGAACGCGCTTCGGCTCGACGCCATCGTGGAACCGATCTCCCTCTTCCACGCCTTCCGGATCATCAAACCCGAAGGAGAGAACTGGCGTCTCGCGACGGAGGCCACGGTCAGCATCGAGCTCGAAGCCGACGATCCAATGCGCTCTGAGGACGACCTGTACTGGTACTGGTACAGCGCAGAGCAGGGCTATTGGCACCGCGCCGGACCGGTCACAGTCAACGGCGATGCCGCGTCTGGGCTGATCAGCGTCTTCGCATGGTGGGCCATCGGCAGCCCCAGTGTGCCCGACCTGGCCTGCGCCAAGGGACGCGTCGAGGACGACCTGGGTGAACCCCTCGCTCGGGCAGAAGTCCTGGTGAGCGCCGACGGTCTCTTCGGAACGCGACGAGCGTATACTGACTTTCACGGCGAATTTTGCGTCCCCGTGAATCCTGGAGCGTCCATCTCCGCACAGGTCATGGGCACCTCGGCAGAGACCGGCTACCGGTACATTGGATCGACTTCCTTCACTGCCGACCCCACCACCTCGACCTGCGACGGGGTCTGCGGGGATGTGGGTGTCATCGCCACGACCGTGGTGGCCCCATGAGGTGGTGCGCCCCAGCCGTGTTCCTGCTCTGCGGCTGCAATCACTACGAGATGTTCGCGATGAGCGGCTTCTCAGGTCAATACTTGCCGCCCAAGGCCGACGTGCTCTTCGTCGTGGACAGCTCCGAGTCGATGTACGAGGAGTCCGAGGCCCTTGCGCTGGCGGCCGGAGCCCTCGCTGGAGAGCTCGACGCCCTCGCGATGTCCTGGGAGCGCGACAACGACAACGCGGCCACCTTCCCCGACTATCAGTTCAGCATCACCACCCTGGACGCACAGGTCGTTCGCGGTGCCGTGCGGGGAAATCAACCCTTCTTCCGGCGGGATGAGAGCGGGCTCGACGCGGCCTTCGAGCAGGCGCTTCTCTGCGACGCCGTCTGCTTTCCCGCCGAGCTGGAGGGGGTGGTCACTCCCGAGTATCTCGACGATTTGTGCGGGAACGACCGCTGGAGGTCCAACTGCGGCGGCGAGAGCGAAGAGGGGCTCGAGACGGTGCTCCTGGCGCTCTGCCGCGCGGTTCCCGAACCCCCAGAGGAGTGCTTCGAAATCCCTTCGCTGTTCGACGGCGGCGATGTGCTGGCCAACGAGGGGCTCCTTCGCGACGACAGCGTCTTCATCCCCATCATCGTCTCCGACGAGGGAGACGCGTCGCGACGTATGACTCAGCTCGACGTTCCGCCGTCCGCCTACAACAGGATCTTCAACAAGTTCGAGACTCGGATGTCCTGGGGTGTCATCGCGCCTAGCCTCGGCGAGGACGGAGAGCCGCGGTGTCCGAGCGTGGCCACCAGCTGGGGTGTACTCCGCTATCAGTACATCGCCGAGACCACCGGTGGCGTGATGATCGACATCCACTCACCCAGCTGTTCGCCCGGCGACTTCGAGGAGGGCTTTGCGCGGCTAGCCGACTTGATCGGAGGCCGATCCCACGCTTTCTACCTTCGGAGTCCGGCGATCGAGGAGACGATCCTCGTGCGAGTCGACGACCTGGCCGTTCCTCACGCGAGCGGCGGCGATCCCGACCGGTTTGGTTTCCCGCGGTTTGGGGACGGCTGGAGCTACCAAGCCGATCCTCCGACGGTCATGCTGCACGGTAGCGCCGCCCCTGGGCCGGTGGACAAGGTCCGGATCTGGTATCAGCCGCTCATCGAAGGCCAGTGAGCATTGCCTCTAAGATCTCGATGCGATCCTGTCCCCAGAGGCATTGGTCGCCGAGCCGGTAGGAGGGCACTCCCCAGAGATCGTAGGACAGGAGGGCCTCGCGGTTCTGTGCTGCCTGTTCGCGCCAGCCGGGGTCGTCCAGTGCCTGCAGAGCTCCTTGCCAGTCCAGTCCAGCTCTCTCGACGACGGTCCGCAGATCGGTGTCCGCGGCTACGTCGAGAGCCTCCGACCAAATGCCGCGGCCGGCGGAGCGAAGGAACGCGCCGCCGAGGTCGCGTTGGTCGGCATAGGGGAACACCGCCAGGCAGCGCTCGACGCCCGCTCCGAGTGGGTCGCAGATGCGGCCAAAGGGGATGCCGCGCCAGTCGGCCTCGCGCTTGGCGTCTTTGACCAGGAAGAGGCGCTTGATCTTCGGCACCGGCAGACCGCGCATTACCATTGGAAGTACCGGGCGAATTTTCAGATCCAGGGAGAATTTCTCCGCCAGCTCCAGGGTGCGCTCGACGGCCAGGTAGGAGTAGGGGCTGCGAAAGGAGAAGAAGAACTCGAGGGTGTGGGGCTCGCTCGGCACTGGCAACAGCGGAGGATCTCGTCGTTGTGGAAGGGCAACCTCGACGCCATCCGCTCGCAGCCGCTTCTGGAGGAGGGGCAAGCGATCGACGCCCCAGTACCACTCCCCCCCATAGGAGAGCATGCCGCCCTGATAGTGACCGGCGGAACGCAGTCGCTCGTAGTTGGCTGCGAGGCGCGACTCGACCTCGCTCGTGTTGGCCGTGCCGAAGCGGGCTTCCGCCTTACCCATTGCATCGTCATCGGCGCGCCAGAGTGCCGCTCCAACCGCTAGTACTGCGTCCAGAGTCTCGTCGCCTTTGCGCTCCTCGAGCAAGATGGCGTTTGCTCTAGCGACCCGCTCCGGCGTGGGCTCGCCGCTTGGCATCTCGAGTGTGTAGTAGCCCGCGAGAAGCTGGGCATCGCGCTTGCCGTGGATCTGGCGCCGAACCGGGTCGGGGTTGGTGTCCGCGGGGGGCGAGCCGATCACCTCGACGGTCAGATCTATCGCGGTCGAAGTCACGAATTGGGGCAGGGCCTGGGCGAGCAGATGGCTCCATGGATCGTCGACCTGGTGATAGAAGACAACGCGATGTGGGGCTCGAGCCAGTGAGCGTCCGAGCCGGTGCCAGCCACGTGTGATCTGCGGGCCGACCGCGAGGTAGGTGCCGATGGCCGCGCCTCGGAGGCGTGCGACAGGGGGCAAGGTGTACTCCGCGGGGTTCGTGGTCTTCTATGGAAGACGTTTGTAGCTGATCTCGACCGTGCTGCCCGACTGTGGCGGGTTGTGAAGGGACACCACGTCGGCGTCCTGGATCCAGTCGTACATGTGCGGACCGTAGTATTCGGAATCGCCAAAGGCGTCGGTGACCAGCACGGACATGTAGGACCCATCGGGTGTCGCAGAGAGCTTGAAGCGACTTCGTGTCCCGCCATCGAGGGCGAGCTGCGCCAATGGCTCGAGGGAGCCGGCGTAATCGGGCCTGCAGATCGGATGCGTGGTGCCACCTGTCTGGTCGACCACTTTCAGGTGGGCGGCGCCATAGGTGTCGTCTGGGCAGTCGGTCTCGGGCGCCACGATGGCGTGGAAAGTGGAGCCGGGGCCGGTGTCGAGCTCCTCGAGCATCGCTACGAATGTGGGGATGGTGGGATTGACCGAGGCGTCATCCTCGTCCGAGACGACGACGATCATCAGGTGAGCCTCGTCCCGCCGAAAGCCAGCATTGACCGTGTCATTGTGTTCGTTGAGCGCGGCGTCCACGGCCTCGCGAGCGCACTCCTCGCTGCTGCCCGTGATGCCGACGTCGAGGGCGCTCGTAAGCCACGCCACAGCTTGTGCGGGCTGCGCCATCATGTCCGCGTTGGCGAAGCGGGCTTCATCCCCGCTCTGCAGGCGCCCCGCCTGAGCTGGATCGTCCATGTCGGTTGTGATCACGCCGATGTGTGTGTCGTGATACGGCCAGTCGCCGTAGAACCAGGGGATCAATTTCGCCGCGCCAGCGCGGAGCCACACCTGCTCGGCCCCCATGGACAGCGAGTTGTCGACGACGAAAAGCAGATCGAGTTGAGTCTGGGGCTCGAAGGTGTCGATCATCGCGCACGCCGTACCACCGTCGATGATGCCGTCGCAGTTGTTGTCGACGCCATCGCAGACCTCTACCGCGTCGGCGTCGTCACAATCACTGGCATCCGGCTGATCGCGATCATCGAACACAATCGCCGTTTCCGGCACGCAAGCGCATAGGACCAACGATAGAAATACCGTCGCTCTCGCCGGGCTGGATTTTGGATAGCTAGTCGCCATGGTCACCTAGGATACCATCCCCGTCGGGCATCATGCCATGATCTCAGCCGTCCAGTCGCTCTCTGAGGTTCGCCAGGAGCCGGCCCAGGTCGCTCTCATCCCCAGCTCCCAGATGTGCCGCCTGCGCCGCCGCACATTCCCAGAGGCGCTCGGCCTCGCTTCTGTCGCCCGATCGCAGGGCGCAGTCGGCTTGTGCCACCGTGAATTGACCGCGCAGACGGCCAGGGATCTTCATCTTCTCCGCAGACTCCAGGTCCACGCGGGCCGAGTCCGTGTCGGATAGCTCGAGGTGTGCCCGTGCCCTGATGAGCAGGTTCGGGATCGCGGCATCCAGCGCCTTTGGCTCTTCGATCCCCCGGGTTGCGTAGCGGCAGGCGGACTCCGGTTTGCCGCGAGCCAGCTCCAACCTGGCGAGACCTGAGAGGCTGTGGCTCGCACCCACGTGGTGGCCCATCCGTCGCCGCGCCGCGAACGACGCCTCGAGGTGGACAGCGGCCTCATCGAGTCGTCCCAGCAGAACCAGGACCGTCCCCAGTGCCTGGCCAGTGGCGGCGACAGACTCTGGCAAGCCTAGCGTCTTTCGGGTCTGGAGGGACTTCGAGAGCGAGACCTCCGCCTCCTTCAGTTGCCCGAGCTCTAGATAGATTATCCCCAGGCACATGATTCCGGAGGCCTCCTGCTCGGGCCAACCGTTGCGACGGGCGAGGGCGAGAGCATCGCGAATCAGTGCCTGTGCATGGGAGAAGCGCCCGACGTGCATGTGCAGAGCCGCGAGGTTGAGGCGCGCGAGGTTGGCTGTCAGCTGGTCTCCACTGGCGGTGAACAAGTCGACGGCCTCTGCCCGTAGCCGCACGGCCTGGTTGTGTCGGCCTCTGCGGCTCTCGAGGGAGGCCCTCAGGGCCAGCGAGACGGCTCTCGTTCTCTCGTTCCCGACGGCGCCGCTGCGCTCGATCACCTGGCCGAGCAAGGTGTCAGCGGCGTCGAGATCACCGCGGCGGAAGGCCATTCTGGCCAGATTCTGTAACGCTTGCAGCTCGCCGGCCGCCCAGCCCGTCTCCCGCACACACGCCAGTGCCTCGTTCAGGTTCCGCTCACCTTCGTCCCAGTGCCCAGCTCTCACCTGCTCGATGCCGAGTCGGCCGAGCACTGTGCCCAGCACCCTCGGTCTGTTCAGCCGTCGGGCTAGTCTGGCGGCGGCCTGCAACGGGGTGGTCGCGACGGCTGCTACCCCAGCAGTGCCCCTTGCAAGTCCCGTTGCTGTGAGCACCTCCAGTCTCAGGGCGTCGGGCAGATCGTCCGGCAGGGATGCCAGGAGTTTCATCGTCGGCCCCGATGGACCCGAGCGCGTCGTCAGTTTCGATGCCCGGACCGCGCACTGTGCTGCGAGGGCTGCGTCCCCGGCTCGGAGAGCCCTCTTTCCCGCGTTGACGATGTTCGAAAGATCCGCGGGTGCCAACGTCCCATCTCCGAGTCCGAACCACTCTGCGTGTCGCCTCTCTGTGCTGGTGCGGCAACCGATGAGGTCGAGTTGCTCGGAGGCGAATGTCTGCACGGTGCAGAGCAGGTCGAATCGCACACCGTCCTCCCTGGTGATCACGCGGATCAGGCTGTGATCGACGAGGTCGTCGAGGTTTTCACAGGGACGGTCGACACTCAGGACCGACTTGGCCGCCTCGACCGTGAAGCCGCCCTCGAAAACGGACAACTCCGCCAGCGCGGCGCGATGGGGAGTGGCGAGCAAGTCCCAAGACCAGTTCAACACGTCGCGCAATGTGCGGTGGCGGGCGGTGCGGTCGCGTCTGCGTGAGACGAGGTCGAGGGGTTTGCTCAGTTCCCGTGCCAATGCATCGGCACTGATGAAGCGGAGGCGAGCGCTAGCCAACTCGAGGGCCAGCGGCAGCCCGTCGACGAGTCTCGCGACGACCGCCAACGCAGCCGAGGTCTGGGCCGTCAGTTCCAGCGGTGCGCCCGCCGCCCGCCCCCGCGCCAGAAGCAGGGCAAACGCCTCACTTCGGGCCGCCGTCTCGGGATCGTTCGCCTCGGGCAGGGACATTGGCTCCACTGCGATCAGCTGTTCCCCGGCGACGCTCAGAGCCAATCGACTGGTCACGAGCAATACGAGCTCCGGGGCTCTCTTCAACAACTCTGCTGCAACCTCGGCAATCGGGTCGATCGCTTGTTCACAGTTGTCGAGTACTACCCAGGTCGCCCCTTTTGTATGCAAAGCATCGCCCAGGGTCGTCGTCGAGTTGGCGACCAATGCAAGGGACGTCGCCGTCGTGTCCACTACCTCCTCGACACTGCGGCTGTCGGCGAGCTCGACGAAGCCAACATGCGTCGCAGGGACCGCGACCTGTCTGCGCAAGATTTCCAGCGCCAACCTCGACTTGCCCACGCCGCCTGGGCCGGTCAGAGTCACCAGCCGCCCCGAAGTCATTGCCGACTTGATGCGAGCGAGCTCGTTGTCTCTCCCCACGAAGGTATCGACGGCGGCGGGCAGATGTGCCTTCGGGCTCGGGTCCGGCTCGGGCACGAAGCGCAGTCCACCGCCATAGATCGTGATCAGGTTTCGCGGCTCTCCGGGTTTCTTCTCCACCTTCTTCCGGAGGCGGTGCACGGTGGCCGTGACCGTGGCCGACCGCACCCCCGCGCGGTAGCCCCAGACCTTGCGCAGCAGGTCCTCCGCCGAGTGCACGACGTCGGCGTTGACCACCAGAAAGCGAAGAAGACCATGCTCGGCGGGGGAGAGCTTGACGGGCCCTTCCGGCCGGAGTGCCAACCGCTTCTCCAGGTCGACATCGCATCCCGACATCCGAACGCGTCGTGGCGGTGGAAACAAGGTTCGAACTGCATTTGCGGTGGTGTCGGCATCTCTGAGGAACAGGACCGGCAGACCGGGGGCCACGGCTCGGAACATCGCCGCGACCTCGCGACCGGATTGCTGGGCCAGCACCGCCACGTCGGGTCGACCGGATGAAACCATCGCTTGAACGGTTGGGACGGCAGCGCGCGTCACCCGACATCCGTCGGCCCAAAGCAGCTGTTCGAGGTCATTGCACGTGGCCGCATCGATGTCGATGAGCATCGCGTGAATTGCCAACGGATGGCCCCCAGACTGTTACGCCCCACTGGAGTCTGCCATGTCTGACGGACAAATGCTCCTGCCAGGTCGTGTCGACGGGAGCCTCTCTCGCGGCGTAGCATGGTGCATGCTCGTCCTCCTCGCTGGCCTGTCCGCCCCTGCCAACCCGGTCCCGGTTCTCGATATCTCGGTTCACAAGCGCCCTCCGACCGGTCCCGTGGCCTTGGTGGACGGGAATGCCGAGACCCGCTGGTCGAAGGTGGATCAGCGTGCGAGCTTCTACCTGCCGAGAACGGAAGGCGCCCAGCTGTCCCTCGGTGTGTGCGCGCCAACCTCGGTCCGGGTGCGCTGGTTTCCGAGGCTCTTTGAGGACCCGACATCGTGGCAGGAGGCCTCTGGCGACACCAAGGTCGTCCTCGCCTCTTCCATCGAAGTCGTCGAGATGCTCCAGGTCGAGATGACGGGCGTCAGCGGCTGCCTGGAGACGCTGAGCATCGACGGAAACGTCCTCGACATCCTCGTCGACGATTGCCTTCACTCGCCGTCCTCCGGCGCCTACTTGGGTGAGACCGACAGATCGGAGTGCGGGTGGTCGCGGCCGACCGAGTTTGGCGAAGACGCCAGGTTCAAGGGACGCTGCACGATCACCGAGTCCTCCATCCAGCTGCGAGGTGAAGACCGGGTGCCAGACGGAAGCTGCACCATGGACCCGGTCTGTGGCAACGATGCTCGACCAGACTGCGATATGCGCTTCGTGGATCGCACGCTGGCAGCGCCGAGTATTGGCCGGATGCGGCTTGTGGAGGGGGACCTCTATGGGCCGTGCGTCCGGCGGACTCCGAGCCCCTGACCGCAGTTGTGATGCATCTGTGATTCGGGAGAACGCTGCGGCGCCCTAAAATCTACGCTGCACGTGTGGGAGCGCCTATGTCGAGAGTCCTGGTGAGCTGTCTGTCCGCTGCGGCGCTGGCGTTGTCGTCGACCGCGTCGGCTCAGGTCGCAAATGGCAGCTTCGATACGGACTTGTCCGGCTGGATCCTCGCAGAGGACGATGGCGATGTCGCACCGGGAACAGTCACCTGGGACGTTGGTCAGGCAGTGCTCACAGAGGGTGACTCGCACCTCGTTCGGCTGGAGCAGACCTTTGCCATTCCCCAGCGCCCCGATCGGCTGGAGTTCGACATCGTTCAGCTTCCAGGCTTTGATACGGTGGCATCCTTCATCCCGGATGCCTTCGAAGCGCACCTGGTGGATGCCGCGGGCGTGCCGTTGGTGTCTCCTTGGGCCCTCGGATCCACGGCGTTCTTCAACCTCCAGGAGGGAGGCGACTACCACGAGGCATCGGGTGTCATCTTCGACGGCATCACGGTCAGCGTCGACGTGTCGGCCCTCGCCCCAGGTTCCACGGCGACCCTGGTGCTCTCGTTGATCGGCGGAGACTCCGATGTCGGCACCGAAGTCCGCATTGATGGCGCGAATATCGCCGTCTTCAACCTCGCTCCGGTCGCGGACGCTGGCGACGATGTGACCTGGGAATGCGGCACTGGCGGCGGCACCCTCGACGGTACGGGCTCCTTCGATCCCGACGGCGATCCGCTCGCGTACACCTGGCTCGACGAGGCCGACGCGGTCCTCGGCAACCAAGACACCCTCGATGTCGATCCCGCCCTCGGCATCACCGTGTACCGACTCTCGGTGGCTGATCCCTATGGACTTGGCGGCGAAGATCCGGTGGAGGTCACCATCGAGGACACCACGCCTCCAGTGGCCCCAGCCGGTCCCATCGTCGTCGACATTCAGGAACCGGGGACGTGCGCTGGCGTGATGCCCGACTACCGCGCCCAGATCTTCCCGACCGATACCTGCGGAGGCGTGACGGTCACCCAGGATATTGCACCTGGAACGCCCCTTGTTCTCGATTTCACTGTCGTCTTGACTCTCACGAGCACCGACGACTCGGGCAACGAGACACCGACGCTGGTGTGGGTCACGTTGAGAGACGATGACGGGTCGTGTGCCACCGGGGAAACGGGCCTTATCCTGGGTGCTACCGGGGATACGTCCGAGACTGGAGACACCGCTAGAGACACGGCTGGCCGGGAGACAGGAGACAGTGACGCCGACACCGATCTGGATGCCGACACCGATGCGGATTCCGATACGGACTCGGCAGATACCTCGCTCACTGTGGATTCCTCCGAGACAGGCGATACCGCGCCCGACACCGCTGCCGACACCGCCGCCGACACTGACACCGACACCGATGCAGACACCGACGCTGACACGGACACGGACACGGACACCGACGCGGACACCGACGCCGATACGGACACCGACGCCGATACGGACACCGACTCCGATACAGATATGGACACCGACCCCGGCCTGGGAAACAAGTCCTCGGATGAGGCAGACGGTAGGTCTGGAGGCTGCAACTGCGCGACGGGCTCCCCTCCGTCCGGACTCCTCTTTGTGGCAGCATTGTGGATCGTCGGGCGGCGGAGACGGTTGGTCTTCGGCCTGGCAGCTGCACTACTGACCGGCGTTGCCTCTGATGCAGTCGCCCACGAGACCGAGCATGGCACGCCTGTAGCGATCAACCTCGGCGATGTGGTGCCTGGAGACATCTCGGATGCGAGCGAGCGAGACGTCTTCCAGTTCGTGGCTGCGCCCGGAGAGCAGATCTACGTCCAGGCCACCGACACCACGAACCGCAACGACTTCGCCTGGCTCCTCGAGGACCAATACGGGCGGGTGATCCTGGATGGAAGCTCGAGATTCGACGATCTCGGCGGCGCCACGCTGATGGGCGGGGTCTACTACATCGAGGTCTGGAGCAAGAACCTCACCATCGGCGCCTACGCGTTCCTGCTCGCGGACTCCGAGTTCCTCGATCTCGGCCCATTTGCGGTGGGCGACGTACTCAATGCCGAGCTCACCGTTCCGGGATCGGACTTCAGCCACTCCTTCACCGCAGTACCAGGAGAGCGGATCTACGTCGACTCCCAGGCCCCGGGAAACTACTTCGATATGCGGTGGTCACTGACGGATTCTGTGGGTCGGTCCATCGTTTCCACCACCAGCATGAGCGACGCCGGACCGCTCTCCCTGACCGGCGGAGACTACACCCTGCGCGTCAACGGAGAAGAAGCTGCTCTCGGAGATTACACGCTGGACATCGTCGATGTGCCGGCCGCCGGAGGTGTGATGGGCATCGACGCGGCCCACGCCATCGGAGACATCGCCGCCGGGCAGCGGGACACCTGGAGCTATGTGGCGGCGGGCGGGGAGCACGTCTACCTCAAGGCCGACACCGACAACTACTACTACCTCAACTGGATCTTGCGCGACCCCCAAGGCGAGATCGTCGACAACCGGTCCAGCTTCTCCGATGCGGAGTCTCTGGAGCTGGTGGCGGGGGAGTGGACTCTCGAGGTCCTGGGCGAGGATGAGAGCCTTGGAACCTACGACGTCTCCATTAACACCATCACCGACATCGCCAGCGCCTTCACGCTCGGAGATCTGATCAGCGTGCCCTTCGACGCCCCTGGCCAGGTCGCGGTCTACACGTTCACAGCCAACCCCGGCGATCGGTTCTGGTTCCGCGGCGTGCCCAGCGGGAGCCGACACGACATGGGCTGGATGTTGGAAGACGAGTATGGGCGCGTGGTTGTGCCGTTGACTCCTAACGTTTCCTTCAGTGGACCCTATGTGTTGGCGGGCGGCCAGTACACGATGACCCTCGATCCCGAGGGAGCGACAGCAGATCCCATCGACTTCGATCTCAAAGATGCCACCGATGGAATGACAGCGGTGGCCATCGGAGACAGCCTCGCCGACGCCATCAATGAGCCCGGTGGAACCTGGACATATGACTTCACCGCTCCACCCGGCCAGCTCCTCACCATCGACCTGGTGACCGCCAGCGAAGTGTCCGAGATGGGGTACGGGCTCTACGACGCCCTCGGGCGCGCGGTTGTCGGCCTGACGAGTCGAATGGAGGACACTGTCGATGTCCCGCTCATGGGCGGCAGCTACACCCTGGTGGTCACCGGCGAGGATGCCGCCACAGGCGACTGGACCATCGATCTGGTCGACGCCGGAGTCTCGGCCTATGTGCCGCCGCCGGCCACTCCGATCTCGGTTTCTAGCGACGTGAACGGCACAATCACCGCCGGTCTGGTCGACTCCTACGATCTGACCCTGGCAGCCGACGTTCAGGTGTACTTCAACTTGCTGGTCGGCGTAGACGATCTCGAGTGGGAGCTCATCGACTCCGCTGGGAGAGTCGTCTTTGGTCCTGCGGAAGCCCGATATACGGATTCCGACGACATCGGCCCCATCGATCTGGTCGCCGGAAGCTACGTCGTCAACGTCTTCGATCCCAATGGAACCACGCCGTCGTATTCCTTCCGCGTCGAGGATCTCTCCACCAGCCTGCTGACCGTGATCAACGTCGGCGATATCGCCGGTGATACCTTCATCACGCCCGGTGAGGAGCACATCTACACCTTCGACGTCGCCGCTGCGACCGAGGTGTATTTCGATCTGCAGGCCTCGGGACCCGGACTGCAGTGGTCCCTGTACGACCCCGCCGGCCGCCCGGTCTGGGAGAACCTGGACGCCGACAACGTGCTCGCCGACGACCGAGACACGACTATTCTCGCGCCGGGCACGTGGACGCTGGTCTTCGGTCCAGAAGAGGACGCGCTGCCGGTCTATTCCTTCCAGCTCTGGGAGGTGACCGACCAAATGGGCGTTACTACCTATGGAAATCTTGCGCAGACGACCTCTGCTAGCCCCGGAGAGGTCTTCACCTGGACCTTCGACGCCAGCGAGGGCGACAGGGTCTATCTGGACGTCGTCGCCGGGGGCTCCAACTGTCGCTGGTCGCTGAGCGATCCCGCCGGACAGATTCGCTTCGCCGGCGCCGACTGCGTGGATGCCAACGACGACCGCGGACCGTACGAGTTGGTAGCGGGAACCTGGACGATCGAGGTGGATCCGTACCGCGAATACCAGCCGGCGCTGGACTTCATCGTCGAGCTCGCCGCGCCCTCCTCGGAGCCGATGTCCCTCGATGTCGAGTCCGCCGGGATCGCTGCGGGACCGGGAAGCACACAGACCCTGACCCTCGATCTGGCCTCCCCCGAGGACGTGTACTTCGACGTCACGGCCGGCTCGCCAGACCTGGCCTGGTCCCTGTACGATCCAGCTGGAGAGGCCGTCTTCGCGAACGCCTCCATGAACAATGTGCGGAACTCGGACTTTGGGCCCCGGCCCCTGGTCGCGGGAACCTGGACCGTGGTCATCGAGCCCACAGCCGCCGTTCCCTGGGGCCTGATACCCCGGAGAGTCACGGAAGATCGGCGCGATCTCGACTTCTGGGAGCTCACCAACGAGGGCATGCTCTACCCGGGCCACCAGCGCCTGTACAACATCGATGTCGACGAGCCGACCACCATCATCGTCGATCTATTGGCCGGTCACTCCGATATGGACTGGCAGCTCACCGATCCTGTCGGAGAGGTCATCTACGCCATGGGCGGTGCCGGAGATGCAGCAAGCGGCGACCTCGGTCCCATCGCGCTCGCGACCGGTTCATACGAGCTGAAGCTCGACGCCGACTACGACGATCTGCCCTCCATCACCTTCATGCTCAAGGCCCTCGACGTCGACGACACCGTCTTCTACTACACGCGCTTCGCCGGCGGCACGAACGTGAAACGCACGGCTTTCCACCTCACAGATCAGTTCATACCGGTCCTCTCGAGCGCGGTGAGTTCGGTTACCTTCGCGGATGGCATCGTCATGGCCCCCGATGGCGATCTGCTCATCGGCGGCGGCGCCGAGGTCTACAAGATCAGGATCGAGGACGGGACCTTCACGACGATCGACCCGGTCACGCCGGCCTATCACCTCGCCCTCGACCCCACCGGGACGAAGATCTGGAGCGCTGGCCAGCCAGGAATGCTGGTAGAAATCCCACTCTTGCCGTTCTCCGATGGGATCCCGCGCCCGCTCACCGGCGACGACACCGACGTCACCCAGGTCTGCTTCGACCGAGATGGGGGGGCCTGGTACACGTCGAGCACCAACGCCGGCGGAGGCTCTTTCGGGCGGTTGGACCTGGTCAACTTCACGACGACCCGCCTGTACAGCAACCTGCCGGCTGCCCACGGCATGGCCTTTGATCCGTTCACCGGCCACTTCGTCCTCTCCGGGGACGATCACATCACTCAGATCGACCCGAACACTGGCTTGATCGTCGCCGATCTGGTGATCCCAGACACGGATCTGGACCAGGGGGCCACCGATGGCTTGGGTCACGCATTCGTGGCGTCCAACGAGGGAACCCTGGTGGTCATCGACTACGCCCAGAGCGGATTGATCGACGATCCAACCAACTACGTGTACGCCGAGCAGTTCGACACCTTCCTCGACGATGTCGCGCCGATGTCCTGGCTGGGATCGCCATGCGCGGGATCTCCGCCCGTGATCGGCCTCACTCCGCCCGCGGGAACCTCCCTTGTGACAGGTTCGACCGTGGTGATCAGCGGGCGCGTTCCGTCCGTCGATCCCACCCGACCGGTGGCAGCAGTCCTCATCGACGGCGTCGCGGCGGACAGCATCGACGTGGCCGGCAACTTCTTCGCCCTGCACGAGGTTCGCGAGGGCGACCAGCAGCTCCACATCGAGACCCTCGATCGCTGTGGCCAGTCCGATCGTTATCTCGATCTAGTCGGAGTCACGGTCCTCGACGGCACGCCGAGCCTGCTCAACGCGGTGAACGCGCAGATCGAGGGGATCTTCACCGACACGACCTGGGCGCGGGACAGCTCCAACCTCCGCGTCGACGCAGCGGCCCGGAACACCAGTGATACGCCCGTTCTCGGCCCACTGCTCATGGCTGTCGGACCCCAGCTCGACGGCACGATCACCCTGGAGGCCGCCGACGGCCTCACCCAGGAGGGACTCACCTACGTCGAACTTCTCGGCGACGGGGCTGTGCTCGATCCCGGCGAGACCACCGCGAAGCGCTCCCTGTCCTTCTCCGATGCGAACTCCCGGAAAGTCCGCTTTGAACCCATGTGGCTGTCGATGGGCAACGCGGGTCCACAGATCGTCAGCGTGCCGAACACCCGCGCCATCGCCGATGAAGCCTGGCAGTACCAACCCTCAGCCACCGACGGCGACCAGCACACCCTGACCTGGTCGCTGTGGGCCGGACCCGTCGGCATGGTCCTCGACGCCGGCAGCGGCCTGCTCACCTGGGCGCCGACACCCGCCGATATCGGCGCTTACGAGGTGAGGATTCACGTGGAGGACGGGTATGGAGGAACGGCCGAGCAGGTCTTCATTCTCACCGTCGAAGCCGTGGGGGCCACCAACTCGCCGCCGGTGATCACCACTGCTCCACTGACCCAGATCGCAGTTGGAGCCGACTATCTCTACCTGCCAGCCGCCAACGACGCCGACGGAGATGCGCTCACGTGGAGCCTCGACGACGGCCCGGCGCTCATGACGCTGGACTCCGGAAGCGGGCGGATCGACTGGCCCTTCGCGATGCCCGGTGCTTGGGATGTCGCGGTGCGGGTCGGAGACGGAAACGGTGGCGTTGCAGTGCAGGCATTTGTCCTGGCTTCTGGCGGCATCGCCCTGAATCCCGGAGCGCCCCAGATCCTCTCCTCTCCACCCCTCGTGGCGAGCTTGGCCAACCTGTACCTGTACCAGCCCGTTGGCTACGACAGCGACGGCGACCCCCTCGGCTGGAGTCTGCTCTCCGGACCCCCGTCCATGGTGTTGGACGCCGCGAATGGGCGAGTGGTCTGGACGCCGCAAGACGGAGACCAAGGCCTGCAATCGGTGAGCATCCAGCTCTCGGATGGCGCCGGTGCCTTTGTACAGCAGAGCTGGGATCTGGATGTCACCGACGCCCCCGCGAACCGCGCTCCGGTGTTCACCTCGGTGGCACCGACGACCGCTGTGATCGGAATCCCGTGGAACTACGCCGCCAACGCCATCGATCCCGAGACTGGAACGGTCACATACCAGCTCGTGAGCGGGCCCCCGACGATGTCCATTGACGCCGACACCGGGGACGTTTCTTGGACACCCCAGCCCGGAGAAGAGGGCTTGCAGGCGGTTTCCCTCCGAGGGACGGATGAGCTCGGAGCCTCGGGCAGCCAGGTCTCGTATGTCATCGTGCGGTCCAGCAACAGCGACCCGGTCATCACCAGCGCCGATCCCGGCATTGCCTACGCCGGAGGCCTCTTCCAGCACGACGTCGAGGCCACTGATGCCGACGTCGACATGCTCTCGTTTGCCCTCAGCTCGGGTCCAGTGGGCATGAGCATCGACGCCGCCTCGGGCCTCGTCACATGGCTCACCACCCCGGCCGACATCGGCAACCACCTAGTCACGGTCACCGTCAGCGATCCCTTCGGAGGCATCGCCATCGACGCCTGGGACATCGATGTCATTCCGGATATAGGGCTACCCAACGTCGTTATTTCGGTGTCTTCCGATCCGATCTGCCTCGGCGACGACGCCGAGATCTGCGTGGCTGCCAGCGACGACGTCGGCATCGCCTCGACGTCTCTCAGCGTCGATCTGGTGGACGAACCCCTGGACCGGTTCGGCTGTGTTTCGATCACTCCCGCGGCGGTCGCAGCCCTCAGTCTGTACGGCCAGGCCACCGACAACAACGGCAACCTCGGCACGGACCTGCGTCCGGTGAATGTGGTGGACTGCGACGATCCCACCGCGCCGACCATCACTCTGATCAGCCCGCTCCCCGGCGATCTGCTCGAGGGACCGACCGATATCATCGCTGACATCGACGACAACGCCCCCGCATCCCTGACCTGGACCGCGGAGATTTCCAGGCATGGCTCCGAGGTCTGGACCGAGGTCGGAAGCGGTGCCGGAGCGGTCCTCGCTGCGCCCGTCGGTCTCATCGACACCACCCTGCTCTCCAACGACGACTACGACCTGCGCATCGAGGCCGATGACGGGGCGAACCAGCTGCTCATCCAGACCACGATCGGCGTCGGTGGACCCTTCAAGGTCGGCAACTTCTCCATGTCCTTCCTGGATATCTCCGCCAAGCTCCGCGGCATTCCCTTCGCCATCGAGCGCACCTATGACAGCCTCGACACCCGGGCCGGCGACTTCGGAAACGGCTGGACTCTCGGCGTGTCCGGCAAGGTCTGGGACAGCCCCGACGACGTCGATCCCACCGCCCTCGGACTGCTGCTCGGCGGCGATCCCTTTGTCGGCGACACCCGGGTCTACGTGCAGAAGCCCGACGGGCAGGTTGTCGGCTTCACCTTCACACCAGTGCCCACCGGCCACATGACGCCGTTTCAGTGGGGGGTCTCCTTCAGGCCCGACGCTGGTGTCACCGACACTCTCGAGGCGGTCGGTCCAGCGCGAGTGTGGAGCTATGGGGCGGGCTACTACGACCTGATCATCCCGTACAACCCGGATGTCTACCTGCTGACCACCGCCGATGGAGTGACCTACACCCTCGACGAGGAGGAAGGGCTCACCCACATCGAGGACCTGTTCGGCAACACCATCGACGTCACCGATGGCGGACTGGTCCACAGCACCGGCGCCACGGTGCTGTTCGAGCGCGACGCCGACGACCGGATCTTCCGCATCCACGAGCCCGACGGGGACCTGTTAGACGGCATTCCGCCTGCCTTTGTCGAGTATGACTACGATCTGGGCGGCAACCTCATCGAGACCCGGGATCAGCTCGGCCTTCCCACCACCTACACCTACACCGATCCCCTCCGGCCCGAATTCCTGACCGGCGTCTATGATCCCCTTGGAACGCCGCAAGTTCGAACGGTCTTCGACGCGGAAGGACGCCTGTTGGGCCAGTGTGGACCCGATGGCGACATCCTCACCCTGAACGGCTGTCGAACCTTCGATCACCAGGTGCCGAGCGACTACAGCTCGAGCTTCGATCCGCGCGGGTGGCAGGTCGATCTCTTCTTCGACGAGGTCGGAAACGTCGTGCTAGAGCGCCGATGGATCGAGGGGGGCGTCAACTTCGACGTCGCCACCACCTACGACGCCGACCGCCAGATCCTCACCCGGGACGGCAACGGCCTGCTCACGACTTATGAATATGACGAAAACGGGCATCTCGAGGCTCTTACCGAGCCTGGGGGTGGCGTCTGGAGGTGGACTCGCAGCGCCGACTGCGGCGAGTGGCTCTCGGAGACCAACCCCCTCGGGGACACCGCCTACCAGATCCTGAACGAGGGCTGCGATGTCCTCACCAAGACCGACCGCCTCGGCAACCTCACGACCTACACCTACAGCGTCGATGGGGATCTGGAGTCCATGATCGACGGCGTGGGAGACACCTGGTACTTCGGTGTGGATTCCTGGGGTCGAAAGGCCAGTGTCACCGATCCACAGGGCAATGTCTCCCTTTACACCTACGACGCCGCCGGCAACCTGGCGAGCTCCACCGATCGGGAGGGAAGGCGCATCGACTTCACCTATGACGCCGCCCACCAGCTCGAGACCGAGACCTGGGACGACGGGCGGGTCATCACCCACACCTGGCGGGACGACGGGCATCCCGAGAGCGTGGCCGACAGCGACGCCAGCCTGGCCTATTCCTGGCATGCAACCGGCAAGCTCGCCTCCGTGGACAACGCCGGAACTCCCGGGGCGACCAACGTCGTCGTCGACTACACCTGGGACGCGGCTGGGCTGGTGAGCGCCGTGGACGACTCGCTGGGAGGCAGCACCCAGTACACCTTCGACGCCCTGCGAGATCTCTCCTCCGTGGCCCAGACCGGCGTCGGGGTCGTGGACAAGTCGATCTCCTACGACCGGGATCCCGAGGGAAGGCTGCGCGCGATGCATCGCTACTCGGACGCCTCCTTTGGCGCCGAGGTCGCGTATACCGAGCTCACCTGGGACCCCGTCGTGCAAAACAAGATCGCCGGCGTGCACCACCGCCGGGCCAGTGACGACAGCGTCATCCACGACCTCGATCGCTTCCTCGACGGCCTCGGAGGACCGCTCCAGATCGACGACGCCGAGGGCACTCACACCTACCTGCGCGACGGATCCGGAAGGCTGGCGGCTGCCACTCATCCGGTCGCTGGCGTGCAGCCCGACGAGAACTACGCGCTGGACGCCGTCGGAAACCGGCTTAGTTCGCACCAATCCGCGTCCTATTCCTACGGCTACACCCAGGGTGGCGCCGGTAGTCGCCTCATGGAGGACGACTCCTGGCTGTGGATCTGGGACGCCGACGGACGCCTCGTGAGCCGGGTGGACAAGGGCAGCAACGAGTCCGTGGAGCTCGACTGGGACCATCGCTCGCGCTTGACCCAGGTCCGTGAAAAAGACGGTTCTGGGGTGGTTGTGCGCACAGTCGAATATGTGTATGACCCCATGGATCGCGTCATTCGTGTCGACGACGACGGAGTGGTCACCCAGTACATCTACGACGGACCGAACGCCATCCTCGAGCTCGATGACCTCGGCGCCGTCACCGCTCGCCGCATGACGCCCCGCACCGCAGATGGTGCCTTTGCCGTAGAGATCGGCGGACAGACCCGGTGGCTCCTCACCGACCACCAGGGCACTGTCCGGGACGTGATCGACGACAGCGCGACGGTCCTCGATCACCTCGTCTTCGACAGCTTTGGGCAGGTCCTCCAGGGCGGGCCCACCGAGCACGGAATCCACGGCCGGCCGGCAGACGTGAGCACGGGCTTCGTCAATATGCGTGCGCGAACCTATGATCCCGGCTCGGGCCGGTTCCTCTCACAGGACCCCCTGGCTCCCTTCCACTACAACTTTGCGGACAACGCCCCGCTGGTGAACCTCGACCCCTCCGGCCAGAGTGTGCTCATCGAGTACGTGTGCATCATGAACGAGGTTCTCGGGGTGATCAGCGATGCCCGGGACAACGGCTATGTGGTGGCGAATGTCGAGCTGTGGAACTCCGTCGCCAACCAGGCTCGGCCCGATATGTCCGTTGTAGGCGGTGGAATCGTGAGCGGCATGCCCGACATTGGGCCGCCGGGTCCGGATGACGTCGAGGGCCAGATCTCGGATTTTGCCTGGGAGAAGCTCTGTGGCTAGAGCGCCCGCAGTGGCTAGGGCGGACACAGGGGTCAGGTCTTGAATGTGAGTTGGTCATTGCGCAACTCAAGTTCAAGACCTGACCCCGCTGCCCGAGGTTCCCCGCAGCCCGGTTCCCGGGATTGCGTGGGGACAGGAAAGGAGGGTCCGCCTGCCCGCCCGATTCTGTCGCCTACTTGTTACTTGATACCTGACCCCTCCAGATCGTGGCTAGAGGGCGCAGGTGTTGGCTCCGGGAGGCACTGCACCGGCGATGGCCGCCAAGTGGATCAGGGTTCGATAGGAGTGGTAGTCCTGCACGAAGTCGTTCATGTAGGTGATCTGGCGGTCAATCCACAAGATCCCCGGTGAACCTGGAGTAATTGGGTCCTCCTCCCATGCAAAGGTCCAGTCGGTCCAGTCGTCCGGGATGGCAGCCAGCGAGGCATCTGAGACCGCATTGGCGTCGGCGCTGGCCTCCACGTGGCAGTTCAGCGCCAGGATCCGCGCGCTCAGGTCGCGATAGCGGGTCGGATCTGCGGCGATCTCGGCGGCATAGGCCACCGGCAGCAGATGAAAGAACTCGGCTCCATTCTCTCCGGCGGCTCGCAGACCATATGGGTCCGCCTGGTCTGCCATACGATCCGCGGCGACCAGGATCGCGGCCTCGGCCCTGGAATCTCCGGTACGTTCGTGGTGGTAGATCAGCCCGGGTGTTCCGCGCACAAAGAGCTCGAAGGGCAGGCCGCCATTGTTGTCGAGGAGCTCGCCCACCAGATCCTCGGTGTCGACCTCCTCGATGAGCACGTCGTTGCGATCTGCGAAGACCTGGCCGTGGGGAGTGTCCCAAAATACGGCTTCTGCCCTGGATAAAACGTCGATGCCGTTGACAAGAGCCGTCCAGTCCGGTCGGTCGGGGCCGTACTGCTCGATGAAGCTCGCCGCCTCGAACAGCGTCTCTCTGGCCCGTAGATCGCCGCTCAGGTAGTACCAGGTCTCCACGCCGGAGACGTGGCTGTACTCGGGCTGGCCCCCGTATCCAGACCAGGCCTGGCGACCGTGGCGGTGCAGGGATCCCACCGCAGACTCGCGGTTTCTGCCGTTCCAAGCGGTGTCGTCGATGCGATTGGCGTCGCCGTAGTGGATCATCTGCTGGTCGAAGGTGTGCCGCGCGAGGGCCTCGGCGTCGAGGAGCACGGCCTGGCTGGGACGGCGCAGATACTGGAGCCAGAGCTGGTTGCTGGGTTCGCCGGAGTTGCCCGACCAGCCGTACCGACCGACCTCGCTCCAGGAGTGACTGCCGTTGCGGCTCCCGGAGAACAAGCCGCGGATGTCTCCGTAGTCCTCCAGGCCATACCACCCGTACTCCGACCGCTGGTTGACCCGCATGAAGTCGGCGATCACCGTGAGGAATCTGTCGGTGCGGTAGTGCCCGGGTGAGGCTGGATCGGTGGGGAAGTCGAAGGGTCCAACCCCCATCACCTTCGCGTCGGAGATCCACGACGCTTCGGCCAGGGCGAGGACGGGTCCGCCGTCGATCCCGGTGGCCAGATCTGCCACCCCGTCACTGTCGTGGTTGCCCTCGCCGAACTGGAGCACAAAGGTGTCGGTGCGGGCAAGCCCCTGGGCGCCTCGGTTGTCGGTGCCTCCCGTCTCTCCGTTCCCACCGTCGATGGTGTCGGAGTATCGCTCGAGGGTCCAGGTCCCGGCTTCTTCGGGATAGAGCTCCACATTCACGCCATCGGCCCCGGCGGACAGGCCCTTTGGAGAGAGCTCGGCCATGTCGCGAAGCACCACCACAGCGTGATTGCCGCCGCTGTCCCGGGCGACGGTTCCCAGGGCGTGCCCGGCCTGAGCTCCACCGTCGACGAGGTGCTCGTCGGCTTCGAGGTGTCGAACCGATTCGGACCCTTGTCCCTCGATAACGGAGTCCGATCCCTCGAGGGGAATCCGGAATCCGTAGCCATCGATCCCGTCGCCATCAGCCCCGGTGTAGACCAAGGTGTGGTCCACGCGGAGCTCGGAGGAGCCTCGGCTCAGGTGGAGTCGGGTGATGAAGGTGGAGAAACCCATGCCGCTGTCATCCAGGTGACTCCCAGAGATGCGAACCACCGCATGGATCGGACCTTGTTCCTCGACGGTCACTGACAGAGGCCAGGGTTCAACCAATGTCTTGCTCGGATCGGCGTCCGCGACTGCGTCCCCTGGCAGCGGCGTAGATCCGGCCAAGAGGTTGGCTGCTTCGTAGAGCTGTCCCTGGCTTCGCACGTAGGGGCCGGTGGGCGCCGCTTCCTGGAGCATCGGCACGTCATTCATCCAGATCTGGCTGAGAACGCCGCCATTTTCGACGGGGACCTCCACTCGGAGGGGCCCGGTGGACACGGTGATGCTCTGCGCCGTGACGGTGACATCGAGGGGATCGGGCACGTCGAGGGCCTCGGTGAGCTCCACGACGTCGATCTGCACGACGTCACTCGGATCGACGTTCAGGATCGCGTCGAAGAGGATCCATCTGGCAGTGCCGTCGTCCCAAACGGAGAGCACACGGGACTGGGCGGGAACGAGCTCTCCGTCGACACTGAGGCCCAGGGGTGTGTCGACGTCGAGGAGGCCCTCTGGGAACGGAACCCCGCTGCGCAGCTGGAGCTTGATGCGCTCGACTCCAGCGGGCTCGGTGAGGGTGAGGGAGACGATGGGATCGCCGACGGCCGTGCCGGTGACCGGGTCGGTGGTAGTCGTCGTGGTTTCTGTTGTTTCGGTATCTGAGACCTGCGGATCCGGGTCGTTGCAGTGGCAGCCGGCGCAGAGCGCGAGGGCGAAGACGATCGTAGTGCGCATGGTCTCTCCCGGGACCCGTTGTACTACAGGCAGCCAATAGCGGAGGTTGAGACGACCAGGTTGTCGTAGTACCGGTTCTGGGCCTTCGGGGAGCCACCGTTCCAGTAGGTGTCGAGCTGGACCTCGTTGAAGTTGAAGTCGGTGTTCCCGCGCAGGTCGACCTCAACATTCTCGGCGATGAGATCTCCGTCGGCCCACAGCCGGTAGACACCATCCGCTTGCCCCGGGGTGTTGGTCTTCACGTACAGCTCATGGCAGGTCCAACGCCCGATATTGGCCGGATCTGCATAGCGGAAGTCGGTGGAGATGATGGGCAGCCAGCCAGCGCCGTTGGCCTGGGAGCTGAAGGGCACATGCACGTCGGCGACGATCTCGAGGTCCGGGGAGCCCGACTCGATCCAGTAGTGAACAGCGAAGCGATGGTCCCAGCCCGGTCCCAGGCTGCGCAGGCGGGCCATCTTCGGAGGTGCACCCTCAAAACCGTCCTCGAACTTGTGATACCAGCGGACGTAGATCTCGTCGTGGGTGTCGCCATAGTCGTTTCCGAGGGCGTCGGCGTAGAACCAGCTGATCCAGCCAGCATCGACCTGGCCCTCGTCGTAGTGTTGTTCCATGGAGCTGGCGCCCGAGTACGCGTCTTGCTGGCTCACCGCGAAGTTGTTGTCGGAGATGTCCTGATACTTGTCGCGAATCGGCACGCCGTCCTCGAAGTCGTCGCAGAACAGCCACTCCGGTCTCGGGTTGGCGCACTCGACTCGATCGACCGTGTCCGTGTCCGTGTCTGCGTCCGTGTCCGTGTCCGTGTCCGTGTCTGCGTCCGTGTCTGTGTCGGCGTCGCCGTCGGTCTGGTCGGCGTCGTCGGTGGCCGCCTTCCCACAGGCCATGAGCGCGAATAATACAAGATAAAATAGGCGTTTCATGGAATCCTCCGGCGAGAGGACGGTAGCACATCCGCCACCTCGTCGCACCGTTGCGAGGCCGTGCAATTGCGGGTCGGTTGTCGTTCCGCTTAGCTTGCAGGATGATGCGCGCTGTATTCACATTGGCGGTGCTCTTGGTGGCCTGCACCGGCGACGACGATGTCGGAGGCGGGGCCGTTGATCCACCACCCGTGGTCGAGGCTGAGCTCGTCGAGGGTCTCGTTCAGGAGTGTGTGGCCCCCGGGCTCCGCTCGGATCGGCACTTCGATCGCAGGATAGGCGGCGAGCAGCCAATGCAAGAAGCCAACTTGGTCGGCGGTGGCCTGATTGTCGACGACTTCGACGGGGACGGCTTGCTCGACCTGTTCCTGCCCAGCGAGCAGACCGTACAGCTCTGGTACGGCAGCGGCGACGGTGGATTTGACGAGACGGATTCTGCACTGACAGGGATCGACCTGTCGAATGCGGTGGGCGGGTCTGCGGTGGACTACGACGCCGACGGCGACCTCGACCTGTTCGTACTCCGCTGGGAACAGCCGAATGCCCTGCTCAGCAACGAGGGAGGTCGCAGCTGGATCGAGGTCGCGGCGTCAGTCGGTCTCGGGGATACGGCACTCAAGTCCCAGAGCGGTTCTTGGGCCGACATCGACGCCGACGGCGACCTCGACCTGTTTGTCGGCAGCTACGGCGAGTGGACGATTGTCGACGTGAACACTCCCGGATCCGACTGTTCCGATCATGTGGCGGAGCCGGCCGAGCTGTACCGGAACGAGGGCGACGGCACCTTCACCGACATCAGCGACCTGCTCCCGGACGAAGTGCACGATGGATACTCGTTCATGAGCGGCTGGTACGACCTGGACGGCGACAGCTATCCCGAGCTGTTCAGCGTGCACGACGACGGCGGCTGTGCTCCGAGCGTGCTGGTCGATAATGAAGGCGGAAAGAGCCTTTCCGTCGATGTCGAGTCGGGCTTTCATCCCCGAAGCCACGACATGGGTATGGCGGTCGCCGACCTCAATGGCGACGAGCTTCCGGACTTCCTGCTCACCTCCTGGAAAGACATCGCGTACGTGGAGAGCCAGCAGGTTCCCGTCGGGGCCAACGGCGTAGTGTGGGCCGAGCCGGCTGATGACCTGGGCCTCGTGCCGAAGTACGGCGTCGGAACTGCCGAGCAGGTGTACGGCTGGGGTGCCGAGTTCGGCGATGTGGACAACGACACCGACCACGACGCCGTGATGGTGTTTGGCTTCTGGTCCACCTATGACGGCGCGCCGCTCAACCAGCGAGACGGGCTGTGGCTCCAGGACGGAGGCCAGTTCGACAACGTGGCCCAGGCGGATCAGTGGCAGGTCAACGACCTCGGGATCTCCCGTGGGGTCGTGCTTGCGGACGTGAACAACGACGGCTGGCTCGACATGGTGCGCCGCCAGCTCAACGGCCCGACGTTGATGGACCTGTCGCGGTGCGGAGAGGAGAGCTGGCTGCGGGTTCGCCTCGAGGCGCCGGGCGCAAATCCAAGGGCTATCGGTGCCATGGTCCGAGTCACTGTTGCAGGCGAATCCCAGGTTCGCTGGCTGCATAGTGGCAGCTCGGGGTTGTACTCTGGTTCTCCTCTCGAGGTGCACTTCGGGCTCGGATCCGCCGAGTCCATCGACCGTCTCGACGTGGTGTGGCCCGATGCTTCGATGACCTCGTTTGCCGACGTGACCCCGCGCCAGCAGCTCGTGGTCCGCCGGACGCGCTAGCCCTCAATCTACGGTTGTCCCGCCTCTTCCAGTTTGACGGATCGCTGAACACAGTTTAGAACAGTGTTCAAAACAACGTTCAGGAAGTCCGATGGCACGAGACACCAAGAAGCGCATCGTCACGGCAACCATCGAGGTCATGCGCGAGTCGGCTGACCTCGAGCAGGTCACGGTGCGCCGCATAGCCGAGCGGGCGGGAGTGGGGGTTGGCCTGGTCAACTACCACTTCCAGACCAAGGACAACCTCATCGACCAGTCCGTTCGCCTGTTCATCGGCTCCATCATCGGCGGGTGGCAGGAGCAGGTGCCTGCAGGTCTCGAAGATCCGGCGACGCGACTGCGGGTCATGCTCCAGTCGGCATCGGACTTCTTGGCGGACTACCCGCGGATCTCGCGCCTGAGCGTGCTCGCCGATCTGCGCCGTCCCGACGCGGTGGACAACACGATGCAGACCGTCTCAGGTGTGCTCCCGTTCCTTCAGCAGCGGTTCCCGACCGTCGAGCCGGAGCATCTGTCCCTGGTCGCCCTCGAGGTCGTGATGTGCATGCAGGGTGCGTTCTTGCGAGCCGATATGCTGCGTACATCGGTCGGTTTCGACTTCCACGATCCGCGACAGCGACACGAGTGGGTGGACTCCCTGCTCGATCGCGCTCTCCGTCATCTGGGTGCACCATGATTGCGCTCACCCTCGTTGCACTCGTCGCTTCGGCGCAGCCCTGTGATGTGCCCGTATCCACGGACGCCGGTCTGGTCGTCGGTGTCGAGGATGGCTCCGATACCTGTGCGTGGCGCGGCCTGCCCTATGCAGCCCCACCGATGCACGAGCTGCGATGGCGTGCTCCCATCCCGCCAGAACCTTGGGAGGGAGTGCGCGATGGCAGTGTGTGGGCGCCGAGATGTGTGCAACCGAACGGCGTTTTTGCGCGGTTCGTGAACCAGGATCCCTCGGGCCAAATGTCCGAGGACTGCCTTCACCTCAACGTGTGGCGCCCACGGCAGATCGAGGACGATCTGCCGGTGATGGTGTTCCTGCATGGCGGTGGGCTCGGCATGGGCACCGCAAACACCCCCGCCTATTGGGGAGATCGGCTCGCGGCGGCGGGTCCCGTGGTGGCGGTCACGGTCAACTACAGGCTCGGAACGCTAGGTTTCCTGGCCCTTCCGGCTCTTTCGGCCGAGAGCGAACCGTCCACCACTGGCAACTACGGCCTCCTCGACCAGGTTGCCGCGCTGCAGTGGGTGCACGACAACATCGCCTCCTTTGGGGGAGATCCCGAGCGAGTCACGGTGTTCGGGGAGAGTGGAGGCAGCTGGAGTACCTGCACGCTGTTGGGCAGCCCGCTGGCAGCGGGGCTGTTTCACGGGGCCATCCTCCAGAGCGGCGCGTGCCAGCACGTGACCACGCTGGAAGAGGGCTACCGGCAGGGACGCGAACTTGCCGAGGTCTTTGGCTGCGAGCCCGACGATTTGCAGTGCTTGCGCTCAAAGCCAGCAAAACAACTGGCAAAGCGCCAGCCCATGCCCACATTCTCGGCGGTCAGCTATGCCCCCCATATCGACGGATATGCCCTGCACGGAATGCCCGTGGACGAGCTGCTTGTCGGACGAGGCAATGCCGTTCCGGTGTGGGCCGGGTTCACACGCGACGAGATGTTGATGGTCGTGCGAATGGAGGAACGCGCGCTTACCCGCTTGAAAGCAGAGGAATATGAGTCGGGTATCGTCGAACTCTACCCGACCCTATCCGCCGAAGCGCCGCGTCTTGCCGAGCTCTACCCGCTGTCGGACTACCCGGATCTCGCCTGGGCATACGGAGCGATGGTCAGCGACGAGGGATTTGTGTGCCCAACCTTCGAGGTCGCGAGTGCCCTGGTGTCGCAGGGGCAGCCGGTCTTCCTCTCCCGCTTCGACTACGACGAGCACCGGATGGCACCGCGGTGGGGGGCGCATCATGCGGTCGACCTGCCGTTCACCTTCGACAGCTTGGATCGAAAGCCCTTTGCACTGTTCTTCACCCGTGCCCAGCGCAATCGGGCTCAAGGGCTGGCCAAAGCCCACAATGCGCTCGTTGCCTCCTTCGCCGGGGACCTTCCCGAGACCCTGTCGCCCTTGGATCCAGACGAGCCGAGCATGACCGTCATCGACCTCGACGGAACCAGTACCGCACCGTTCGAGCGCACCGAGCAATGCCGTTTCTGGTTCGACCACCGGGAGGACACCGGCTGGTGACGGGTATTCGACGTGACTACGTGAGCAGGACGACCCCGTTCAGCACCCAGGCGACCAGCATCATCAGTGCCGCCATGAGCAACGGCCGACTTCGCCGAATCGGGCGACGTTCGAGGACCGCGCAGACGTGTGTCGCGGCCTCGGATGCCGTGAGTTGGAACGGTTTGTAGTCGGCTTTGGCCATCTTGGTGTCCACAAAACCGAAGCGCACGTTGCTGACTCGCACACCTGTGCCGCGCAAGGCTAGGGCCAGCCCTTCGAGATAGGCGGACATCCCGGCTTTTGACGCACCGTATGCGGGCGCGGAGACGGGAGTCGGGGCGTCGGCAAGACTCGACAGGCCCACCAGGTGGCCCGCTCCCTCTTCGAGCATGGCGGGTAGCAGTACCTCGGCCGTCTTGACCACCCCGAGCAAGTTGACCTCGAAGGTGCGCACATCGTAGGACAGATCGGGCGCCTTGGCGTCGAAGGGCTCACCGATTCCCACGCAGTAGACACAGGCCGCTGGGGCGCCTCGCTCCTCCACCAAACCTCCCAGCAAAGTACGATAGTCGGGGTCGCACACGTCCATCACGTGGTGGGTGTAGCGCGGGTCCTCGATGGGGCTCGGGCTGCGGGAGATGCCGACCCGATCTTCTCCAGCATCCGCCAGGAGCCGACGGGTGAGAGCGAGACCGATGCCGTCGGAGTTGCCAATGATGAGTGTCCAGGCCATGACACGAAGTATCCGACGGACTCGTTGCCTGCTTGCGGACCGTGCTTCAGCGCGGTGCCACCAGCGGCATCTTCCTCGGCGGCAGGCATGCAACCGAGGATATCGTGAACGCCATGAGCAAACCTTTCACCGTCGTCTTGCTCCTCGGCGCTGGGCTCCTGGGTTGCCGCCCGTCGGCCGAGGTCCGGGACTCCCATGACCTGGGTGTTCTGGAGACCAACCCGCTCATCAAGGGGCGAGACGGGGGCTACAGCGGCCTGTATCAGGGACGGTCGGTCTGGCTCTACGGCGACTCCATCCTGCAGGAGGCCGGAGAGGACGGCTCCTCCTGGCGGCACAACACTTGGTCGTGGACCGATGATTTGCGTGCTTCTGACGGCGTTACCGGCTTTGAGGAACCCGTCGATTCCCTGGGTGCTCCGCGGGAGTTCTTCGCCAAGACCGAGGCCGAGGCCGCCTACCTCCAAACCCATGAAGGCGAGGACTGCATTCAAGAGCCCTGCGGCGCCCGAGAAGTCCTCTGGCCAGGGCCGTTGGTGGAGGATGTCGAGGGCGATCGAGCGCTGGTCTTCTACACCAAGATCCACGGTGAGCCCGGAGAGTGGAGCTTCTATCCCATGGGTTGTGGCGTGGCGGTCTGGGAGGACTGGGAGGAGGGGCCGGTTCGCTCCGAGGTCCGGCCCGACACCGCTCATCCCACCCTGTTGTGGAAACAAGGCGCCGGCAACTGTGTCTCGGGTGCGGTGGTCGAGGGGGGCCTGCTCTATGCCTGGGCCTGCGGCGGCGACCTCTCCAAGCCCTGCAATCTCGGGAGAGTGCGGCTGCGCGACGTGGAAGATCCGGCAGCTTGGTCCTGGTTGACCAAGTCGGGAGACTGGAGCGCGAGTCAGAGCGAGGCCGAGTCGCAGTTCAGCGGCATGGACATGACCTCGGTCCACTACAACGAGTGGTTGCTTCGCTACGTTGCCGTATACAGCGAGCCGTTGAGCAACCGGATCATGCTCCGCACAGCCAAGGAGGTCGAGGGCCCGTGGTCGAAGCCAACGGTGGCTGCGGTCGCCCTGGAACCCTGGCGTGACGACGTGGTGTCCTACAGCGGCCTGGGGCACGGCGAGCTGGCTCGAGAGGGGTTCGAGTATGTGACGTACTACCGTGAAACCGGTGATTGGCAGGGAGAAATCAGGCTTGTAGAGGTCGAGCTGGATCTTCGATAGGGCTTGGCAAGCGACTTGCTCATGGTCTGACTCCCAAGGAGCCTGCCGTGACCTTTCGCCGACTTGTATTTGCCCTACCTATCGTCGTCGTCGTGGCCCTCTGGGTGGGGAATACCAGTCTGTTTCATACTTATGAAGG
>PJEL010001039.1_pt1 | contig 29788 bp, 26 predicted proteins | sample 1853271 | NCBI WGS metagenome assembly PJEL01 (sample SAMN08108733, study PRJNA415343) | Invertebrate metagenome, whole genome shotgun sequencing project. | host: Globobulimina | place: Sweden: Gullmar Fjord | collected 2015-08 | reverse complement strand
CACTTCCTACTGGGATCACGATAAGAAAACTATTTACCTGAAGACCTTTGGCCAGGTCAACCCGCATGACAGAATCTATGGTCCTTACTTTGGCTATAATTTTAGCCTTAAAAGGAAGCAATATATCACATTTAAAGGACTTACCTGTTATGGCTTGCATTTTGACCTGACCCATACTCCACATATCCGCTGGGAGGATAGCACCTTTATGTATGTTGACAGCTACATGTTTTCGTTCTTCAAGGGCTGTCATTACATGGAAATACTCAACTGTGAGATAGCCTGGGCTGGCAATGGTATTTATACGATCACCGAAGGCGCTTTTGAGTGGCGATATAAGCTCCACTATCAGTTGGTATCAAACTCAGTTGTTTACCGTAGCTTTGCCCGCTATTTGGGATACCTTATTATTATCTCAGCTGGCATTAGTGCTTACTGGTATTTTAGTTTTAGTATTTTATCCATGGGCAAGTAAGGCATTTTTTCCTAATAAGCTTTCGTTAATAAGAGGGCTTGGAAGAAGCTTTTTGTTAATTTTACGTTCTGTCCCTGAAATGATTTTCGCTTTTGTTTTTTTACTAATACTAGGACCATCAGGCATCCCCGCAGTGCTGGCGCTGGCTTTACACAATGCTGGATTGATTAGTTATTTATTAATGCGTCATAGTGAGCAGCTAAAATATCGAGCAGATTCTGGCAAGGGGATTAATCATTATTTTTATGAGGTCACTCCTAGGGTTTACCCTGATTTTTTAAGTTTGTTATTGTATCGCTGGGAAGTGATTATTCGTGAAAGTGCAATTTTAGGCATTTTAGGAATCACCACATTAGGGTTTTATATCGACTCGGCCTTTGAAGACATTCGTTATGACCGAGCACTTTTCCTAATTATTATTTCTGCATTATTAAATATAGCGGTGGATAGTTTTAGCCGAAAGGTTCGAAGCAACTTATCTTAATAGCGTGCGTCATCGTGACCGTTATCTTATTGCTACAGACCCCCCTTATTCGTTTTATTTTTAATGATTTTGTTACTCAGGCTTGCCGTTATTTTATGTATTTCTGGTGCGGTAAATAATGAAATGAGTGCTGCCGCTGGCCACGCTAGTGCAAAAGCGTGAAGCCATTGTTGGTAAAATGCTTCTGTCCAACCTAGGTTGATCCAAGTGACCCAAGCCGACATTAAAAATGACAGCTGCAATGACATCAACAGCGCAAATAAAATTCGATGAATCATGTTAGTTTTACCAATTTTTCTATATAGACAACGTCTGTCAGTTCTTTGGCTAGATAGTCTTTGGTATGCTTTTTATTAAAATGCTCTTTTAGGGCATCCTCATTAACCCATTCTTCCCAAAGGGTAAAAAGATTGGGGGTATCTCTATGCTGCAAGACATCAAAAAAATACACCCAGCTTCTTTGATGGTTTCTAGTTGTAAATTCTTTAATTCTTCCTTAGCAACTTTAGCGGATTTTGTAGCAAAGACTTTTAGGCCAGCGCTGACCCATAACGTTGTGCTCAAAGTAGAGTAGGGAGTTTTATTTGATTCTGACATGATTATTTCCTGTATTTAGCCGTATGTAAGCAGAATCTAACGATAGACTCTTGCTGATATGAAATATATGCTCGATATATCAATCAATAATTTCAGATTTGAAATCATGTACGACGACATTGTTCTATTCATTCATATTGTTCAGCAGCAGGGTTTAGCCGCTGCCGCAAAAAAAATGGATTTACCCGCAGCAACGGTGACTCGACGATTGCAACGTTTAGAGGCAGCGGTTACTCGTCAATTAATTCATCGCTCTGCGCGTCAATTTTCACTCACGGCGGAAGGTGAGGTTTTTTATCAAGCTTATGCTGGTCTGGTTGAGCAATTAGAACAAACTCAGTTACAACTTAGCGGTGAGTTGAATGTATTAGCAGGGCCATTAACGGTATTGGCACCGACCAACATTTCAACAGGGTTATTGCAGCCTATGTGGTCTGGTTTTATAAGGGAGCATCCCGACATCAAGCTTGAGTTAGTGCTTAGCAATAGCGTCGAAAACATGTTGTCGTCTAGTGCAGATATGGCGTTACGAATTGGACCTCAGGCATCGTCTATGCTTTATCAAAAACGGTTGGGGTCGTTGAAAACCCTATTGGTTGCAGCACCTGAATATCTTGCTATTAATCGCGAGCCAAGCAATTTAGAAGACTTAAATGAGCATCGATTAATTGGAACTCATACATTGGCAACATGGCAGATGATGAATTCTGATACTCATATGGAAAAGGAAGTACGTCCGCGATTTTCGACCTTTGTAAATGATGTAAAAATGGTCACGCAACTTGTTCAGGATGGCTTAGGTATTGCGCTTTTACCGAGCAGCGAAGTGAGTGATTTAATTAAAAAAGGAGGGTTAGTACGTATATTGCAGCCTTGGCAGGGGCCTGATCGAGATCTTTATACCGTATGGCCAAGTGGAAAATTACTCAGCGCTAAAGCAGTATGTTTACGAGATTATATGGAAAACTTTATCCAACAATCTGAACATCATGTATCAGATTGTTGATAAAGATTAGTGTATGAGTTGTATTAGGTGCTGAGTGAAGCTTTAGCTAGGCTTGATAAACTTTAACGTCATACGATCACTTTCTCCAATCGCTAGGTATTTCTCTCGGTTTTCTTCACCTAATCTTAATGAAGGTGGCAGTGTCCAGACGCCTTTAGGGTGTTGTGTATTGTCTTTTGCATTGGCGTTTATGTCTGATTTTTTATCCAGTTTAAAACCTGATTTCTCAGCCAGTTTTATCACATGCGCTTCCGTAACATAGCCTGAGCTGATCATGTCTTGCAAGGTCGTACCGGGTTTTGCTCTGTGTTCTACTACGCCAAGTGCGCCGCCGGGTTTTAGTGCGTTATACATCGAATCGAAAACGTCTTGTGCGTATTCCCCCTTCATCCAGTTGTGAACGTTACGAAAGGTGAGTACTAAGTCTGCTGAGCCTGCGGGTGCTATCTCTGGGCGTTCTGGTATGGATAAATCAGTAATCACGGTATTGCCGTATATGCTAGGGTTTTCACTGAGTTTCATCTCAAACTTTCTTTGATAATTTTTGCGCCAATCAGGTGTGCGTTCAGCAATAAGAGAGAAGCCAGCAGCGTAATATTTTCCATCATCTTTTAGTGCGGGTGCTAAAATCTCACTGTACCAACCACCTCCAGGCCAAATTTCTACCACGGTCATATTGGCGGTTAAACCTAAAAAATTAAGAGTTTCTACGGGATGGCGATATTGATTACGAGCAATGTTATTCGTCGAGCGATGATCTGCATTGGCTAATTGCTCAACCGTTTTTGTATATTCTGCATGGGCGCAGTTGAATCCTGCTACCATTAGCAATAATAAGCTTGAAAGCCCTAGGTTCTTTGGTATTGCCATGGTCGATATTCCTCAATGTAAACTTAAACGTTAATGTTTGGAGCGCTCATGTTTCATATAGTTCAGTGGGCTTGCAGGGTGTCTTGGTTTATTTTAAGGCGATTGCATTAGATGTTATTAAAAGACATTGATTTGCAATGATTGGTCATTTACCTGTCAGCACTTCACACCTATATTAGCTGCATAAAATATTAGCTGTATAAATAAAAAGTATTAAATCGAATTAGTCCGAAAGGTTAGCGCAATGACACAAGCACAGAATCCACATTACCCACACGTAATGGAGCCATTAGACCTTGGTTTCACGACTTTAAAGAACCGCGTCATTATGGGATCTATGCACGTTGGTCTGGAAGATCGCCCTTGGCACTTTGAAGAGATGGCGGCGTATTTTGCTGAACGTGCTCGTGGCGGTTGTGGTTTATTGGTAACGGGTGGCTTTTCCCCTAACCGAGCGGGTGATTTATTACCTTTTGGTTCTAAGTTGATGCATAACTGGCAGGTTCACTTTCATAAGAAAGTCACAAAAGCCGTTCATGCGGAAGATGGTAAGATTTTATTGCAAATTTTGCATGCCGGTCGTTATGGCTATACGCCTTTGAATGTTGCACCTTCAGCGGTTAAATCCCCCATTACGCCGTTTAAACCGAAAGAATTAAGCGCTAAGCAAATCACTAAGACGATTGGTGATTATGTACGTTGCGCTAAGTTGGCTAAGAAAGCGAATTACGATGGTATCGAAATCATGGGCAGTGAAGGTTACTTCATTACTCAAATGCTGAATAAACGCACGAATAAGCGTGATGATGAATGGGGCGGTTCTTATGAAAATCGCATGCGTTTTCCATTAGAAGTCGTTCGTCAAATTCGTGAAGAAGTGGGTAATGACTTCATCTTGATGTTCCGTTTATCGATGTTGGACTTAGTTGAAGAAGCGTCTGAAATTGACGAAGTGATCGAACTTGCCAAAGAATTAGAAAAAGCGGGCATCAATATTATTAATACCGGCATTGGTTGGCACGAAGCGCGTGTACCAACGATTGTGACTTCTGTACCTCGTGCTGCGTTTGCTGATATCACGGGTCGTGTTAAGAAAGAGTTAACGATTCCTTGTGTCGCTTCTAATCGTATCAATATGCCCGATGTGGCTGAAGAAATTATTTCTTCTGGTAAGGCTGATATGGTATCGATGGCGCGTCCATTCTTGGCAGACTCTGAATGGGTTAATAAAGCCGCTGAAGGTCGTGCTGATGAGATTAATACCTGCATCGCGTGTAACCAAGCGTGTTTGGATCATACCTTCCAGATGAAGCGTGCAAGCTGCTTGGTTAACCCGCGTGCGGGTCATGAAACTAAGCTTCTTTATACTCCTGTGACTAAAGCTAAGAAAGTTGCCGTTGTTGGTGCTGGTCCTTCAGGTTTGGCGTGTGCAACGGTTGCGGCACAGCGTGGCCATAAAGTGACTTTATTTGAAGCTCGTGGTGAAATTGGGGGTCAGTTTAACTACGCCAGTAAGATTCCGGGTAAAGAAGAATTTGTAGAAACTATTCGTTATTTCTTAAAACAAATCGAAGTTTTAAATATCGATTTGAAATTGAATACGTATGTTACTGCTGCGCAATTAAAAGCGGCGGGTTTTGATGAGGTTGTTATTTCTTCGGGTGTTGCTCCGCGCGTTCCAAATATGCCGGGTGTTGATCATGAGAAGGTAGTGACTTATCAGCAAGTATTAGGTGAAGGTCTTGAGCTTGGTAAGCGCGTTGCGGTTATGGGGGCTGGTGGTATTGGTTATGATATGTGTGAATATCTAACGCACCAAGGCCCTTCTTTGACTCTGAATAAAGAACTTTGGATGAAAGAGTGGGGTGTTGATGGCGCTAACGAAAACCGCGGCGGCTTAAAACCAATGGAAATCGAAGAGTCTCCACGTGAGGTTTACATGTTGCAGCGTAAAACCTCTAGCTTCGGTAAAGGTTTGAACAAAACTTCAGGCTGGGTGCATCGTGCTGTTGTGAAAATGAAGGGTGTTGAAACGATCGGTGGTGTTTCTTACGATAAAGTAGATGATGAAGGCTTACACATCACAATCACCACGGGCAAAGACGATAAACAGACGATTGAGACACGTATTTTAGACGTTGATCATGTTGTGCTTTGCGCAGGCCAGGTATCGGTTAATAAGCTTCATATTGAGCTAGAAAAAGATTTGGGTAAAACCTTTAATCTACACCTAGTAGGTGGGGCTGAGTTTGCGGGTGAGTTGGATGCAAAACGTTGTATTAAACTTGCGAGTGAATTAGCCGCTTCTCTTTAATATCAGTTATTTAATATCAGTTATTTAATCTCAGTATTGTTGCATTGAAAGGGAGGTGAAGTTAATTCACCTCCCTTTTTTATGAATCCTCTTTTTATACTCTCTCTATTAACGAATCATAGTCACAACCTTATATATTTGAGATGATGAATATTCTTAGTTATTTCGTTGGGTTTTTTTATGTCTTCAATTAATACCGTTCAACAAGATCTGCAAAGTGATGAAGCTTTGCAAAATAAAATTAATGCGGCTCGAATCGCGGTGAATGTGATTACTATTTTTACTGTTTTTATTGCCGTGTTTATGGGAGTGATGTTAGGCGTGTTCAACGCCGCAGAACCCGCTGAAGGTGTGTCTGAGAATATGAATTTTCTAATGGGATTTTCAGCTATTTTCTTTACGATTGCGATTCCCAGTTTGCTGTTTAATTTTCTGGTAAAGCGCTCAATTGCTGATAAGAATTTGTGGAAGCAGGCGTTGGTATGGGTTTTCTGTATTTTCTTATTTCCAATGTTCCCTATGGGAACAGCCGCTGCCATCGTGATTGTATATGCACAAGTCAGTTGGATGCGAGCGGCGAAGACGATTTAGACGAAAAATAAACCTATGATACAAGCCACTCCTAATCCCCAAACGGCGGATCTTAAGAGTGCCAGGTCGGCAATGTATAAGGCGCCATAGACGATTCTAATAATAATATAGGTAACGGCCAGCATATCGATATTATCTTGGTTACCGCCCATCTGATGAGCAATCACAACCGCCGCCATAAAGCCTGGGATGGATTCAAAAGTATTTTGCTGTGCCCAGTTTGAACGTTGACGCCAGCCTGATAGTCGCTCTAAATAGGCGCGAGGATTGTGGTTGTCTTTTGGTCTAAAACCACTGGTGAACTTTGCTAAGCCTGTAAATAAAACAGGCATTAAAATAGCGACAATAACGCACCAGTAAGCGATCGTCAGTGTCGATGTGGTTGTGGGGATCATATCATTTCCTTCTTATCATTATTTTTGGGTGGCGTTAAAACAAAAAAAGCTGCTAAAGAGTAGCAGCTTTTGAGCATCGAATGAAATAATCGTAAATGATTTACTCTGCTTCAATACCAACAATAACCCAATCAGCATTTTCAGTACTTAAATCGCGCTGTAAGTGCCAAATATCAAAAATGCCATCTTGAGACTTTTCTAAATCATCTTTACAGACACCGCGGAATAAAATACTGATTTCAGCGGAATCACCTGCTTGATCAGCACGAACAATTTCTGCTGTTAAATCTAAAATTTCAGTCTGTGGTGGAACCATTAGCTTATTGCGCTGCTTAGAAAGCGCTGCAAATAGCTCAGGGCTGACGTACTCTTCAATTGTTTCTAGTTCGCCTTTATTCCAAGATTCTTGAACGGTGCGGTAGTGGCTAAGAGATCCTTCGATAAATCCTGGCTGATCAAAACCTTCAGGCAGATTAAATGGAATTTCATCTTGGTTGAAGCCCGTGGCTTGTGTCGCTGGAACTTCTTGTGCAGCCCCCGTTTGAGTGCCTGCGTCTTGTGGCATTTCAAAGCTTTGACGCTGATGGGTCTGATTACCGCCAAGTCCGGCAACGGAAGGCTGTTGTCGGCTACGAGCTCCACCTGACATGAAACCCTTGAACAGTTTAAAGGCCAAGAATGCTAAAGCAGCCATAATGACCATGTCCATGATCTGTAAATCCTCAAAAGCACCACTGCCTAATAAAGCGGCGAAGCGTCCACCGGCTAATAACCCCCCCATTGATCCCCCCATAACCCCACTTTTCTTTTGGACTGCCTGAGTTTGTTGTTGGTCTTTTTTAGCCGGAGTGGCTTTCTTGGAAGCAAAAGGAGAGGTTTTATAGCTTTTGCCGAAGCCACCACCGCCAAAACGTTTTGCGTCGGCTTCGCTGACCATTGCAAACATTAAAAAGAAGGCCGTGAAAGCGGTAATAATTGATTTCATATGTTTCTCATAATTATAGAATTACTAACATGTTAAATCGTTGGCGCAAGGTGTCAATGGAACTTGTTTGTAAGAGTGTATATAAACGTCAGATCAAAACTTTAAGGGCGCATATAGGAACCTTTTTAGTCACGACATAAACATTTTTGCCGTGCCAATGATTCCGTATTTAAAAATGATATAAACAGCCATTTTAGGTAATGATTTTATTGAACCATACATAATACATACGTATTTGTACTCACCAATAGGTCCTTCATAGATAATGTTGGGAAGAGAGCTAAGCTGTACTTTAGCGACTTTCGGGTGTCTTGCTCCGCCAACAATATAAGGCTTCTTTAGTTTATATATTTCAATGAATGATGTTAGGAAAATACGGCATCGATGCATTGGATGTAAGTCATCATCCATCCAAAGCCCACCACCTTCAACAACCTCAGACTCTAAAGGGTGCTCATCTGTCAGGGTGCCTTCAGGGATATCCGAATAATACCTGATGGGTAAGTTTGAATTTAAGCTATAACCCCCGACAATTTCTTGTTTCTCATTATAAAAGGCGCGAACGGCTGAAATTCGCATAAAATGTTCAATGCTGGTTTTATTGCCAGACATGTTTTCATATATTCGGGCATATTCTTTAAAGTCATCAACTTCTTTTAGTATACGGCTTGTTAATTTCATATTGTGAGAACTCCTTTCTCATGATTGATTTAAATGTTTTTTACGCCTTTCTTATTTGCTCGCATTCATCTCTATTCATATCGACCAGGTGCAATAATATTATTAGGGTCAAGGGACGCTTTAATCTTTTTCCGTATAGCAATTGCATCACACTCTATTTCTGATTCACCAAAAGGCATTTCATCAATAGAACGCCGATAACATATCCAGCCTTCTTTTTGGTATGTGTCGCGTAGAAGGCCAATTAATTCTTTTGCTCTTAAGGTCTCCTTTTCATCTTCTTTATTGAAATATAAACTCACAATGGCCTGGCACATATGTGATGTAACCGAGGTGAGTGTTACTGCAAATTCAAACCCATATTGCTCATATAGTGATTTAGTCAACTCAATACAATTATTGACTACCTCTCCTTTCATCGGCAGTGCGGGGGCTATCCAATAAAATCCACAACCTGCTATTACAGGGTCTTCATTCGCCGATGGTTGCTTCGATGCATGGCGCCAATAACATCCTTTTAGCGCTAAGCCATCCGGGTTACCTTCGAACATGATCATAGCTTGCGTTAATTGATTAATTGTTTTTTTGAGGCGGTTATAAATATTGATGTTTTTAAGGAGTGGATATATCTTTTCTATAACACCATTAATTTTTATCAGCGATTTTAGAGAAATCGAATTGACGATAGCAATGCCCTTTAACTGCTGCTTGATACGTTTTATTCTGGCTTTGGTAACTAACTTAGAGCCCGAAACAATAAATGCGCTGGACCATGGTGCAATGTTATTTTGTGCGAGAGAATTTTTTATTTTCTGCTCTGTTATACCTTTCTTATTGTCCCATTGAGTAAAATCAAACTGCTGACTAACGCCAAACATGCGGAAGCTATTACCAAGATGAGGTAAGGTATCAATGGTGCCTTCTGCTTTAAGCTCAGCCATTTTATCTATGTAGAGAGGCAAGTTGTTTGCATTTGTTAATCGAATTAAACAGCGGGCACTTTCTTCTTGTCTTTTACTTAGTTCAAATCGAATGCACGTTATAATCGCCAGATTATTTTGTGTGAAAATTTCCTGTAAACCGGCTGATAAACCGGCTCGTCCAACATAATCTTTATGATCATCAAGTGAAATGACCTGACCGTCGGCTAAAACAGCTTCTTTTATCGTAAAGTGCTGGCTTCTGTTGCCATTACTACCATGGCCAAAACCCCGCTCCAGTACATTGCCAACAATACTTGTGTCTGGGCCTGCCCCTGTACAGTCAACCATCCACGAAGAATCTTTTAAATAATGAGCAAGTTGACCTTGCGTTACACCAGGTTCAATATCTACAACGCCATTAACATCATCAAAATGTCTAATGTTGTTCATTTTGTTGAAATCAACAATGAGCGCATCATTCAATACAGGCGAAGCGCCACCGTATCCCCAATTTCGGCCGCTGCTAATCGGGTAGCAATGCATATTATTTTTGATGCAATAATGTAGGGTGTTCGCTACATCGTCACAGTTCTCTGGGAATACGACACCAGAGATCAGCCTTAAATGATTTATTAGCCCGCTATCTTTGTACCTGTCGGTAATAGCGTCGTCATGTAAGAGCGAGAAAGTGTTTTTAAATTCGGGCATCTTGCCTCTAATTTTCATTATGTAGATAGATATCTGATGTATTTATATTAATAATTCAACGTGACACTTTTTTTTAATTATTAAAAAATAAATAATTTTGATTTGAGTCGGCCAGGATACGACCAAGCTGAAATTGTGCGCAGATTTTAGGTAGATGTAATGAACTAAGAAATACGACTGACTTCGTATATTCTGTTATTTAAGGAGGGAGAAACTAGTAAAGCTCTAATAAACGTTTCAACTGCTTGTATTTTAATCACTTTATTTCAGTATTAGATTAAAAATAGAACATAAACCTGATAGGTCTATGTTCTATTTCTGATATAAATTTTAATACTGTTCTACTTTGTAGCCTTTGTCCTTTAATTTTTTCAGTAATCCATCTTCTCCAATTAAATGCATTGCCCCGACCAGAATAAATTTGCCTTCAGGGTGCGCAATTAATTTTTCTATTTTTGCGATCCAATTATTATTGCGTTCAACCACAAGACTTTGATAAATCTTTGGGTAGTTTTCTAACATAGGCTTAATGCCGTTTTCAAATAAACCGTCATCGTTACCTGAACGCCATGCGGTGGTCATCGCATTGAGTACTTTGGGTAGGTCTTGCATGTCTTCGAGGGTCTGCAAAATTAGGCTGCTTTCGTTATTTTCTCCCATGGTCGATATGTAATGAATTTGATCATCAATACTTTCAAGTTCTGTGACCATTTTTTTGTCGGCCAACGCTTTCTCACCAATATAATTATCTACGCCTTCAGCGGTTAGCCCTAACTTTTTAAGTTCTTCTATTGTAATAATCAGTGCAACCATTTGGGGTTTGAAGCGCTGAAAGCGCGCAATATCCATTTGGTTTTTAGCCGCGTAGCGTATCAATTCTGCATAGGCTTCTGAGGAGAGGTGGTCGGCGAGTATTTGCCCTGTGGGCAGAGTCATAGATTGAAGGAATTTATCTTGAAAATAGGGGCTTGCCAGCTGTGTTATATCGGTTTCAAAGACTAGCCAATTTACTTTTTTATAAACCTGTTCAAATTCTATCGGTAGAGGATAATCGCTAGGCTTTAACATATGAAACGTGCCACCCAAATAAACAGTATTTTTGCCATTACTCACAGTCCAAATACTGGTTTGGGCATAGCTAAGGCATGAAAAAAGAAGGGTGGTAATCATCAGGGAGAGACGAAAGAGTGTCATAAGCACTAAACCTAGGCATAAAAAAACCAGTCTAGCATATTTGCTAAGACTGGCTATTATTCTCTCTTATGCCGATTTTTTGAATTCAATGCCTCTGAATTAAGAATCTGCTGCGATTACTTCGATGAATTTACCTGGAATGTAATCGTTGGTATACGCTAAACCTAAACGAGTAAGGTAAATCATACGGTCTGCTTTTGTTTGATCAAAGTCATCTAGGTCTTGGCCATTCGCGATGAATAGATCTTTAACGTAAATAATATATTCATTACCGGGTTCCATAATCAAGGCGGCGCCGCCGGCATCAGGATTTACTTTGGCATTATCATCTTCGTTAAGAGTAACTTTAATAACAACAGGCGTCTCATCTTTCTGGAAGTATACATTGCGTGAGTGAGCACGCTGCTGTGCCCAGAAATAAGCCAACTCTTTACTTTGGGTTAAGAAAACAGGATCTTGGCTTTCAAAAGTACGGTTGCCAATCGTTTGCAAAGTGCCTTGGGTGCGCTTGATCCAAGCCGCATCGCCGCCACCATGAAGGCCTTTGCTTTTTATACTTTTTACTAAGCTAGAGGCTGTACCGTGATACCAAACATTTGAAGTGGCAATGTTGCCATCCTCTAACATTAAAGAGGATAAGTCTTTTAAATAATCTGGTGCGATAACATTTTCTGTGCTCATTTTTTTCTCGTTTCTCTATGTTTAAGTTGGTATTAAAGTACGCGCATGCCAGGCTGTGCGCCGTCGTGGGGTTCTAAAATCCACAAGTCGCTGCCACCAGGGCCAGCTGCGAGAACCATGCCTTCCGACATGCCAAATTTCATTTTACGCGGAGCTAAGTTAGCTACCACGATCGTTAACTTACCTTCAAGATCTTCTGGCTGGTAGGCCGCTTTGATTCCTGAAAATACGTTACGAGTTTCGCCATTACCAATGTCTAAAGTGAGCTGCAATAATTTATCAGCGCCTTCAACGTGGTCAGCTTTTACAATTTTAGCAATACGCAAATCGACTTTAGCGAAGTCTTCAAACTGAATCTCGTCAGCGATGACTTCGTTACCGTCTTCACGTAATTTAGGCGCGTTGGCTAATTGTTCAGCGGCGCGGCGTTCTTTTTCAAGTTTTCTACGTTCTTTATTGCTCAGCTTTTTTTCTTCTGCTTGTGGCGTAGCTTCAGCAGTAACTTCTTCTGCGGCTTCTAAGGCAGAAAGGTCGCCGTTCAAGATCGCTTCTTTACGAAGATCATCTTTAGTTTCTTCTAAGATGGCTTCAACGTGCTTCATCTCAGCTCGACCAAGCATCGGCTTAAACTTGTTGATCTCGTGATCCAATAAGATATTGGTGCGCGCATCCCAATTTAAAGAGTCTAGGTTCAAGAAAGCTTGAGTTTTTTCAGCAATGTCAGGTAATACTGGGGCTAGGTAGGTAATTAACTGACGGAATAAGTTAAGTGCAACCGAACATACTTCGATAACTTCTTGCTGGCGGCCTTCTTCTTTATTCATGGCCCAAGGGGCTTTTTCTTGAATGTATTCGTTAGCGCGATCGGCCAAGGTCATGATTTCTTTCATGGCCTTACCAAATTCGCGGTTTTCGTAATACTCGGCAATCACATCACCTTGGTCGATGAAGTGCTGCACCATGTCTTGTTCTATACAGTTATTGCTTAATTTACCGCCGGCTTTGAAAACAAAGTTACCGGTACGGCTAGCAATGTTAACTAGCTTGTTAACCAAATCGCTGTTTACGCGTTGTACGAAGTCTTCTAAATTTAAATCGAAGTCGTCTACTTTGTTGCTTAATTTTGCCGCAAAATAATAACGTAAATAGGTTGGGTCTAAATGATTTAAGAAAGTACGGCCTTTAATAAAGGTGCCACGAGACTTAGACATTTTTTCGCCGTTCACAGTAACAAAACCGTGAGCATTTACCGCGGTTGGTGTGCGGTAATCGGCTGCGGTTAACATCGCAGGCCAGAATAGGGCGTGGAAGTTGATGATGTCTTTACCGATGAAGTGGTAAACCTCGGTTTCAGTCTCAGAGCCTGGCTTCCAATATTCGTCAAAGTTTAAGCCTTGGGCTTTGCCTTCTTCGCTATTGCAAAGATTTTTGAAGCTAGCCATGTAGCCAATTGGTGCATCTAGCCATACGTAAAAGTATTTGCCTGGAGCATCTGGGATTTCAAAACCAAAATACGGTGCGTCACGGCTGATGTCCCATTCTTGAAGACCTGAGTCTAACCATTCGGCGAGTTTGTTAGCGACTTCTTCTTGTAAGGTGCCTGAGCGAGTCCAATCTTGTAGGAACTCTTGGAAGTCAGGAAGCTTAAAGAAATAATGTTCAGATTCTTTTTCAACTGGGGTCGCGCCCGAGATGGTTGAGAAAGGTTTGATCAATTCAGCCGGTGTATACGTTGCGCCACAGCTTTCGCAGTTGTCGCCATACTGGTCTTCGGCATGACATTTTGGGCATTGGCCTTTCACGTAACGGTCGGCTAAAAACAGTTCTTTTACAGGATCAAAAAGCTGTTTAATTTTACGAACAGCAATGTGGCCTTTATCGCGACAGGCTTTGTAGATTTCTTCGCTCAGCTCGCGGTTTTCTTCTGAATGAGTCGAGTGGAAGTTGTCGAAGTTTACCTGGAAACCGGCAAAATCAGCTTCGTGCTCGGCTTTAACATTAGCAATCTGTTGTTCCGGTGTTAGGCCTTCTTTTTCGGCGCGCAACATGATGGCGGTGCCGTGTGCATCATCGGCACATACGTAGGTACATTGGTGTCCACGTAATTTTTGAAAGCGTACCCATATATCAGTTTGGATATATTCCAATAGATGGCCAAGATGGATTGAGCCATTGGCGTAGGGAAGTGCGCTGGTTACCAGTATCTTACGGCTTTGGGATGCTTGATCAGTCATGTTGCTACAGGCTTAATTCGTGGCTAAAAGAAAGGCGGCGATTGTAGCACTTTATTGGCGCTAAGTTAAAACGTCGGAGAGTTGATATTTAACGGGAAGTTGGTAATTAAGGGTTTTGGAAGCGGAGCCGAAGGCCGTTTTTAACGATGCAGTCTCTAAAGACTGCACCGATGTACGGGTAGCTACTTATCAAACACTCGAGAGAGCTTCACCAAGTTATCTTCAACTTTGATGATTTCTATGCGCTTACCTTCTAGCGTTAAGCAAGCGGGCGCATCAGGAATGGTTTCTAAATACTCTACAATCAAACCGCTGAAGGTTTTTGGACCGTCGGTATTAAAATCCCAGCCAAGTGCTTTATTAATGTCGCGAATATAGGCCGTTCCATCAATAACAGTACTGCCATCATTCAAGCGTTTGAAGTCAGGGTTATCAATGGCCGCGGTATCGGTAGTGAATTCACCAACGATCTCTTCAAGAATATCTTCTAAAGTACACACACCTTGAACATCACCATACTCATCAACCACTAAGGCAATTCTGCGCTGCTGTTTTTGAAAGTTAAACAGCTGAGTATGCAGCGGCGTATTTTCTGGAATAAAGTACGGGTCTCGACATTCTTGTAAAATATCGCTTTTATTGAAGTCAGGGTTGGTTAAAAAACGGCTCGCATTACGCGTATGCAAAATACCAACAACGTCGTTGATATCACCACGATATACCGGTAAACGGGTATGTTGAGTAGACCTTAGTTGCTCAACAATTTCTTCAATATCATCTTCTAGGTTAATCGCCATGACTTCATTGCGAGGCACCATAATATCGTTCACTGCCATTTTTTCTAAATCTAGAATGCTGATCAGCATGTGCTGGTGGCGTTTCGGAATCATGGTTCCGGCTTCATTAACCACGGTACGCAATTCTTCAGTACTTAAATGATCGGGTGTCGCATTTGTATCAACTTTAACCAGCTTAAGCAGCGCGTTAGCAATGGTATTAACAAACCAAACGAACGGTGTCAGTAACCACTGAATGCCCACCAATATTCTTGAGGCTGGAAAGGCGACTTTTTCAGGGTGAATGGCCGCTAGGGTTTTGGGTGTTAATTCTGCAAAAATAAGCACAACTAAGGTGAATAAAATGGTATTCACAAAAACGGCTAAATCAGGATTATCTGGCCATAAACGCTGGCTAATAATCGTGGCTAAGGCGGCGGCCGCAAAGTTAACCAGGTTATTACCCGTAAGAATTGTACCAATGAGGCGGTCAGGCTTGGCTAAAAGGCTGGATGCTCGCATCGCTCCCTTATGCTTATTCTTGGCCATATGACGCAACCGATAGCGGTTGAGCGACATCATGCCAGTCTCAGAACTTGAGAAAAAACCAGAGAAAATGATCAGTAAAGCCAGTATGCCAAATAGGATACTGAGGGGGACGTCGTTCAAGACGAGTTCCTTGCGTTATTTTGGGAACGCAAGGATACCAAAAAATAACCTCAGAGTACTAACTCCAATACAAATTTAGAGCCAAAATAAGCCAAAATTAAGAAACCTGTCCCTACTAGCGTCCAACGGCTTGCGGTTATACCTCTCCAGCCGAAGTTGAAACGTCCAAATAGCAGCGTTGCATAGACTAACCACGACATAATACTGAGCGCTGTTTTATGCAATAAATGCTGTTCTTTAATGTCTGTAATATACGGCCAGCCAATCACAAATGCGGCGGTCAGCAAGACCATTCCGATCCAGATCATTTCAAATAATAATGCATCCATCGTTTGTAATGGTGGTAACGCTTTCACCAGCCCTGAAGTATTGTGGCTTTTAAGCTGTTTATTCTGCATATATAGCAAAATTGCTTGAATGCCGGCGATGATTAAAATGCTGTATGCCAAAATTGATAATACAACGTGTAATCCTAATCCGCCGGTAAGAGGGGTTATCTTTTCTGAATTAGGCAGTAGGGCATCCATAAAAACAATAAACGCGGCCATTGGAAAAACACCAATAAGGAGATTTTCTAAAGGCTTGCTAGCGCTGCTAATAATCACCAAAAGACTAATAACGAGGGTAATTAAAGTGCCAACATTGAAGAAGCCAAAATTAAACCCTCCGTGTTGAACAACCGAGCCCGCCAATAATAGGGCGTGAAGAATGCCAGCAATTAAACCCAGTGAGAGCACTAAAGGTTTATTGGCAGATTTTTTTTGCTTGAGTGTTTGCCATTGGCGATAAGCCGCCAATAAATATAAAAATGCGGCTGGAAAAGCAAAAAAGGCTGCGCTGTAGGTTCCGCTCATGCCCGATTATTCCTTTAGAAGATGATGAGAATGTGTTGAATAGGGCAAAAGTTTCTCACAACAAAGAGATAACGCCAAGCTCGGCTAGCTATGTTGGGCCGATATTTGTACAATCGGTGACTTTATTTAGTTGTGATTGACATAAGCCCATGTTTGATAGCTTAACAGACCGCCTGGGTGGTGCTTTAAAAAGCATTACTGGCCAGGCCAAACTGACCGAAGAAAATATTAAAGACACGATGCGCGAAGTGCGCATGGCGTTATTAGAAGCCGATGTTGCGTTACCGGCGGTAAAAGCATTTACCGATCGAGTAAAAGAGCGTGCTATCGGTTCTGAGGTAATGACCAGCCTAAATCCAGGGCAAGCATTCCTCAAAATTGTAAATGATGAATTGCGCGATGTGATGGGTGAGGCCAACGAAGGTCTTAACCTAGCGGTACAGCCGCCTGCAATTATCTTGATGGCTGGTTTGCAGGGGGCGGGTAAAACCACCACTGCTGCAAAGCTGGCGCGCTTCTTAAAAGAGCGTGATAAGAAAAAAGTGATGATGGTATCTGCCGACGTTTATCGTCCTGCAGCGATCAAACAGCTTGAAACGTTATCGACTGAAGTCGGTGCGTTATTCTTTCCATCGGATATTAGCCAGAAGCCTATTGATATTGCCAAAGCGGCTATTCAAGCAGCGAAAACGCAATTTGCCGATGTATTGATTGTTGATACCGCCGGTCGACTAGCCATCGATGAAGATATGATGGCTGAGATTAAAGACTTGCATGCGGCCATCTCTCCGCAAGAAACCTTATTCGTCGTTGATGCAATGACGGGTCAAGATGCGGCGAATACAGCCAAAGCCTTTAATGATGCATTACCGCTTACCGGTGTGGTATTAACCAAAGCCGATGGTGATGCGCGTGGTGGTGCTGCGCTTTCTGTTCGTCATGTGACGGGCAAACCGATTAAATTCATGGGGATGGGTGAGAAAACAGAGGCGTTAGAGCCTTTCCACCCAGATCGTGTTGCCTCACGTATTCTAGACTTGGGTGATATCATGACCCTTGTCGAAGAAGCTGAGCGCAAAATCGACAAGAAAAAAGCGGATAAACTGACCCAAAAATTAAAAGCCGGTAAAGGTTTTGATTTAGAAGACTTCCGTGATCAGCTTCGACAGATGAATAACATGGGCGGGATTACCTCTATGTTAGATAAGCTTCCAGGTATGAGCGGCATGGCTAACACGGCCAAGCAAACCGATGCAGACGAAAGCCAGTTCAAGCAAATGGATTCTATTATCTGTTCAATGACTCCGATGGAACGTCATTTCCCCGATAAAATTAACGGCTCGCGTAAGAAACGTATTGCACGGGGTTCCGGTACTCAGATTCAAGACATTAATCGATTGTTGAAGCAGCACAAACAGATGCAAAAGATGATGAAGAAGATGACAGCCAAAGGCGGCATGAAAAAAATGATGCGCGCTATGGGCGGAATGACAGGCGCTGGTGGCGGCGGTATGCCTCCAATGATGCGTTAATAATAGATATTGATTTGTCTATAAACTAACCGCTAAATAAGAAACGACTTATATTATTCAATATGGGTCGTTTTTTTTTGCTCAAAATATTTTCATCCTATACCGCAGATGAGTTTGCTTAATATTAGATTGCTTGTAATATCGCCGGCTCAGTTTCGTTGATAATGTTGTTATCTTTGCTAGACTTGCTCTGAAATATGATAAAAAATGCAAAAAAAATTAAGACGACCTAGCACTTGTGGGCCCGTTTTATAAAAATGTTAATGCCGATAGAAATTTTAAGATAAGGAAAAGAAATGGCTTTTGATTATGGCTCGATTAATCTGGGCGTAAAAAATCCGTTCAAAATAGAAGGGACTCTCTCTGCGATTAGAGGCTCAATCATATTAATAATAGGATTGTATTTATTAATTTCAGCGGCTGGAGAGGTAAAAACAGATCCTGTTACTGGCTGGATCTTGATGGTGTTTGGCATTGTTATTCTGGGTACAGGCCTTAAAAATGCTGGTCAGGGTATTTATGCAACTTTGAGATATTTTGTCGGCCGCAGCCACCCAGCATCACTTGCGCGAAATAAAAGTGGATCAGAAAGTTCAAGTTCTGCCAGTGAGGCTGGTTATACGGCGTATACTGATAAGCAATTAGAAGAAATGCTTATGGGTCGTAAAAATATCACCTTTACTGAGCCTCAAGGTTTTCTATCGCGTTTGCTTCATACATTAATTCCTAAACTGTTATTTGTCCCTTATCCTATTCGTAATCTTGCCCAGCGTTTATTTGGTGCTTGGGTTGCTACTGTGGTTGCCTTGATTTCTTATGCACTTGTTGCTTTTGTTTCTATTATGGGGTTTGCAGGTGACGCGGGTGAATTAGCGTTCCCAGTTTATTCTGTTTTTTTATTGCTGTATTTATTGATCTCTTGGCGTTCTGCTAGCCGACCTGTTGAGCGAGATGCTCAAAAAACGGTTGAAAGTCTTGGTATGGGATCACTCGTTAAAATCATTACCTTGTCGTTGATTATGCCCGTTGTGGTAGGGCTTGCTGCATCTTGGATTATGGCACAGCTGGATATATCAAAAGTGGATGTTGATGCTTATATTGCGGGTCTACCTTCTTTATACGTGAGCTTGTATTTGCTGGCTTTATTATTGTTGGCGGTAAGTGCCAGTGCTCTGATTTTTATTATGCTGCAGAAACGTTTGCGATACGCAGAACCTGCCGCTGAAGTTTCAGAATTAAGAGAAAATTGGCAGGCTTCTATTCATCCTAATGAAGTATTCATTAACTTAGATAACTTAGTAATGGCAAATCGTCGTTATAAAGAAGTGCCGAACCGGGTATATCGTGAAATAGATCCAACGCTTGTTGAACAATCCGATGGCAAAGGCTCTTTTAATGGTGAACTTATTCAGGAAGTTCAACCCGTTATTAAACCTATGGATCTTGGGCCTTTGTTTGGCAAGGTGCGCTTACTTTCTTTAGCGCTTGGTAATGTACTATTTGTAGTGGCCGCTTGTTTAATTATGGCATTTGCTTATGGTGTGATTGATGTTTATGCATTTTTTCAAAGTATTAATTATGCCAGTATTGAAAGCTTTGCTGCTTCCGAAGCTTCAGTATTAGAAGGTGCTGGAATTCTTGTTGCTGCGCTGCATTTCTTATTAATAGGATTTTTGATTAAAAGCTTTGCTCAGTTATTAAGTAATAGTGCGCATTTATTTTTTGCTGAAATGCAATTTGAATCGTTATTAGTCTACTTTAAATGCGAAGGTACTTTTAATGAGTCTAAGCTTTCTACCGGCATGAGTATTTATGACAGTACACGTTCAGAAAATACTGTTGTGCGCAGCAGTATTACGCCGTGGGTAGTTGTATCGCGTCTGACCACCAGTATATTTGCAGCAACGGGTATTAGAAATTTGGAGTACCCAAGACATATTATGAGCTTAAATAAAGATGATAGAGAATTGTCCTCTATTAAAGAGGATGTAATAAGTTTCTTAAATGATAGAGAGTCTATTGCTTCGATTACTAATGAGCGTGATTTAGGTAATGCATCGCAGATGCATCAGTTGAATCAACAAACCCGTTCAACGTCAGAGCCTTATGCGATAGAAAATACTGAGGCAGAAGAAGCGGCTGGTTACTTAAGAAATGAAGAATCTGTTAATGCGGATTCTGATTCTTCGAGTGTAGATTCTGATTCTATTGAAGAGCGTTAACATTCGAACATTAATAAAGATTAAAATGTAATGTTTAATTAAAAACGACTTTTTCCGCTAAGGTAAAAGTCGTTTTTTTAAATATCTTAAAAAGAAATTTCAATCTTACTTTCCATACTTTTCAGTCACCCATTCAGGGTGTTTGTACAGAATTCTTAAATCTTTGTACTTCCATAAATCTTTAAAAATCGATACCAGCTCATAAACCTGAATGTAAAAAGGATTCAGTGGTTTAGCTGGCATACGGGTTACGCCGTACTTTATTTCCCCAGCGTCGGTTTCATCACGAAAGGTACCAAATAACTTATCCCAAACAATAAATACACCGCCAAAGTTACGATCTATTTGAGCAGGGTTACTGCCATGATGAACTCGGTGGTGGGATGGTGTATTGAATATTTTTTCGAACCAGCCCAAACGGCCAATCGCTTCTGTATGGCAGAAAAACTGATAGAGCAAGTTGGTTTCAATGGCGATTAAAATCCAATCTTTATCAAAACCAATGAGTGATAGCGGAACCCACATTAATAACCAATTTCCGTTCAGGGCATTCAAAAAGTTTTGACGGAGCGCGGTTGAAAGATTCATATGTTCAGACGAATGGTGCGTAACATGGGTTGCCCAAAACCATCGGAACTTATGCATCGCCAAATGATTGAAGTACATGCATAGATCGGCAAGTACAAATAATAGGGCAAAGGCCCAAATAGAAGGTTCGGGGTTCCAGCCAAAACCATACGGATTGATCATGTCTGAAAAAGCCGTAATGAATAGGGCAATAGCAATACCATCAACAATTTTATAAGAAGCGCCTGTAGTTAAATTGGCAAGAGTTTCGCCAAAGCGGTAGTTGGTATCACCTGTTTTGCGGTGCAGGTACCAAGCTTCAAAAACCATCATGGCCATGAAAACGACCCCTGCGGCTAGAATGAAGCCAACTGCACGTATTAAATCTTCCATTTATCTCTCCGGCGTTTACTTAAATTTTTATAATTATTGTTTAATCGATTTTGCTGAATCATTTTGCTGAATCTTAGTATCTCTGGGTACTGAGGATAAATATTGACATTTCGAAGTTCATTTTTGACATTTCCCGCCAGTAGGGCAATAGTACAGTCTTAAAGAGCAATACTTCGCCTAATTTGAGAAAGACGTATGTTAGTGAATTTTAATGTCGCTGGAGATTTGGCGAATCTGTTATTGAGTTATCTGGATGGCAATCCGCTGGCAGATAATGAAACCGAAATTGCGGCTCTACGAACCAAGCTCTCTCACTATAATGCTAATTCTCGCATGCCATTCACGGATTGGTGGCACGCTTTAGAGGTTATTGCTCGCATCTACCAAAAACCCTACGTCGGTTTGGAAGTGGGCACTTACATACAGCCCAGTCATTGTGGTGTTTTGGGCTATCTAAGCTTGTCGTGTGAATACCTAGCAGAAGCACTGCAGCGATTTGAACGTTTTCAGCGACTGCTATATGAAGGTAATGAAGCTTTTACTCAGGTTGAAGGCGATTTTATTACTTTTTCTTGGCCTTTTGATTATGGCTATTCTACTCGAGAGTCAGACGAAACATTAATTTCTAGCCTGCTTGCTTATATAAAATTGTTAGTAGGGGATGAAGGACTAAGGCCAATCAATATAGGCTTTGTTCATGCAAAACCGGTTAATAGAGCGGCATATGCAAAGATATTAGGCTGCGATGTAAGATTCGAGTGCAAAAATACTCATATTACTTTTCCTATTGCAATGCTTGCATTAAAAGTTAAGAAAGCGGATCCCGCACTGCGCGCTTTATTAGATCAGCAAGCCCATGCGTTATTAGATGTTTTGCCAAATGGTGATCATTTTGAGCAGCAATTTTATAAGTATGTTCTGCGTTCGATGCAAGATGGCAAACCAACCATAGAAGAAGTAGCACGCTATATGGCAATGTCATCACGAACTTTGCATCGCCGCCTTGAAGAGCGACAGTTGATATTCAAACAATTATTACAAAAAACTCGGCAGCAATTAGCGCAACAGTATTTAAAAGAAGGGCGCTTAACTTTGTCAGAAATTGCCTTGTTACTAGGATACTCAGAGCAGAGTGCATTCACTCGCGCCTTTAAAGTATGGCTAGGTGAAACCCCTTTGCGCTTTCAAAAACGTATGCTGAAAGAAAGTTAACTAAATTAATAGTTTATAGCGCTATATAAGGCTTTCGGGTCTTTACACTTAACAGTCTGAGGGGTAACCTCCTACGTCTAAATTTTTGTGTTGTTGCTTTAATAAGTAACAAATTTGCACGTCACGTGGCCTTTGGTAGGGGCCACCACTGTGAAAGGATAGTTTAATGCCTGTAATTACCCTCCCTGATGGCTCCAAGCGCGAGTTTGATCATGCTGTAACATTGATGCAAGTAGCTGAAGATATCGGACCTGGCCTTGCGAAAGCAACCGTCTGTGGTCGAATCAATGGCGAATTGGTTGATGCTTGCGAACTGATTGAGCACGACTCAGACATCTCTTTAATCACGGGTCGTGATGCTGAAGGTCTAGAAGTGATTCGTCACTCTTTTGCGCACCTTATTGGTCACGCCGTTAAGCAGCTTCATCCAACGGCAAAAATGGCCATCGGTCCTGTGATCGAAGATGGTTATTATTACGACATCGAATTTGAACGTCCTTTCACACCAGAAGATTTGACTGCGATTGAAAAGCGCATGAAAGAACTGGTTAAAAAAGATTATCTCGTTAATAAAGTAATGACGCCTATAAAAGATGCGCGTCGTATTTTTGTTGATCGCGAAGAAGATTACAAAGTTGAATTGATCGACGACCTTATTACTAAGGGTGAAACAGCGGTTGGCTTGTATCATCACGAAGAATATATCGACATGTGTCGTGGTCCACACGTTCCTAGTACTAAAAGTATGCGTATCTTTAAATTGATGCGTGTCTCCGGTGCTTATTGGCGTGGTGATTCTCAGAATAAGCAGCTACAGCGTATTTACGGTACGGCTTGGAACGATAAAAAGGACATGAAAGCGTATGTTCATCGTTTAGAGGAAGCTGAGAAGCGTGATCACCGTAAGCTGGCTAAGCAATTGGATCTTTTCCACCTGCAAGAAGAAGCGCCAGGTATGGTTTTCTGGCATCCAAACGGTTGGACTATTTACCAAGCGCTTGAGCAGTACATGCGTAAAGTTCAAAACGATGCTGGCTATCAAGAAATTAAGACACCTCAGGTTGTAGATCGCGCCTTGTGGGAAAAGTCTGGGCACTGGGAACATTATTCTGATGGTATGTTTGTTACCGAATCAGAAAAGCGTACTTATGCCGTAAAACCAATGAACTGTCCTTGTCACATTCAAGTCTTTAATCAAGGCTTGAAGAGTTACCGTGACTTGCCGTTACGCTTGGCTGAGTTTGGTTGTTGTCACCGTAATGAGCCATCGGGTGCATTGCACGGCATTATGCGCGTACGTGGCTTCACTCAAGATGACGCACACATTTTCGCCAGAGAAGATCAGATCCGCCAAGAAGCGATTGATTTTATTAAACTGACGCTTGATGTGTATAAGGATTTTGGTTTTGACAACGTTGAAATGAAATTGTCGACACGTCCAGAAGGTCGTATCGGTGATGACGCTCAATGGGATGCAGCAGAAGCCGCATTAGAAGACGCATTAAATGATGCGGGTCTAGATTGGGAGTTGCAGCCTGGTGAAGGTGCGTTCTACGGACCTAAGATTGAATTCTCATTACGCGATTGCCTAAATCGTGTATGGCAGTGCGGTACGATTCAGTTAGACTTCATGTTGCCTGAACGTTTGGGTGCTCAGTATGTAGGCGAAGATAATGATCGTAAAACACCGGTGATGTTACATCGTGCAATTTTAGGATCTTTTGAGCGCTTTATCGGTATTTTGATTGAACACTATGCAGGGGCTTTCCCAGCTTGGTTAGCACCTAAACAGGTCGCGATTTTGAATATTACGGATAATCAGGGTGAATATTGTACTAAAATTGAAGAATCTTTGAAAAAAGATGATATTAGAGCCTCTGCAGACTTGAGAAATGAGAAGATTGGCTTTAAAATTCGCGAGCATACTTTACACAAAGTGCCTTACCTAATTGTGGTAGGGGATAAAGAAGTCGAATCCAACACGGTAGCAGTGCGTACTCGTAAAGGAGATGATCTAGGAACAATGACCCTAGACGCCTTTAAAGAGCTATTAGCGAAAGATATCGCCCGCCGCGGCCAAGTTGAAACGGAGTAATTTAACATCAGACGTGATAATAAACGTGGTGCTCGTGCTGAGCGCCCATCGATCAATGAAAATATTAAAGCAAAAGAAGTACGATTAATCGACGCGACTGGCGAACAGGCCGGCGTTGTAAGTATTGAAGATGCTCTATTAGCAGCTCAAGCAGCTGGCTTGGATTTGGTTCAGATTTCTGATGGCGATCCAATAGTCTGTAAAATTATGGACTATGGCCAAAAGCTATATGAAGAGAAAAAGCAGCGTAATGCTGCTAAGAAGAAGCAAGTACAGACTCAGGTTAAGGAAATTAAATTCCGCCCTGGGACTGAGGAAGGCGATTACCAGGTAAAACTACGCAACCTGGTTCGTTTCCTAGAAAACGGTGACAAAGCGAAGTGTTCTTTACGCTTCCGTGGTCGTGAGATGGCTCACCAACACCTTGGTATGCAGTTAATGTTGCGTCTTGAGAAAGATCTCGAGGCATATGGCACCGTTGAACAGCGTCCTAAGATGGAAGGCCGTCAAATGATTATGGTGCTTGCACCGGTCAAAAAGAAGTAGTTAGGTTTTCAAACGAACCGCTTTTCCCTAGCATTCGTAGCAATACGATACTGGGGTTTTGTACGTTCTACCTGCTGCTGTTTATTAACAATGCGAAGTGGTAAATTAAAATGCCTAAGATTAAGACTAAAAGTGGTGCTGCGAAGCGCTTCAAGAAAACGGCTAACGGCTTTAAACACCGTCAAGCACACCGTGCCCACATCTTGACCAAGAAAAGCACTAAGCGTAAGCGTCATTTACGAGCTAACCTGATGGTTCACGCCTCAGATGTAGCGACTGTAAAACGTATGTTGCCGAACCTTTAATAAACCCTTGGTATAATTTGTAGGAGAGTCATATGGCTCGTGTAAAACGTGGTGTTCAGGCGCGTAAGCGTCACAAAAAGATTTTAAAGCAAGCTAAGGGTTACTACGGTGCTCGTAGCCGTGTATTCCGTGTTGCTAAGCAAGCGGTAATTAAAGCGGGTCAATATGCATACCGTGACCGTCGTCAAAGAAAGCGTCAATTCCGTCAGTTGTGGATTGCACGTATTAACGCTGGCGCACGTGTTAATGGTTTGTCTTACAGCCGTTTCATCAACGGTCTTAAAGTTGCTTCTATCGAAGTTGACCGTAAGATCTTGGCTGATCTAGCTGTAAACGAAAAAGGCGCTTTTGCGGCTCTAGTAGAAAAAGCTAAAGCTAGCCTTTAATAAGAATGTAATGAGCTAGAACTTCTAGCGACTGATCATTTTTAGACAAGCCAGCAATAACAGTTGGCTTGTTAAAATAAGGGAGTGGCTTTGCCACTCCCTTATTTTTTTGCGTTTTATTTAAGAATTAAGATTTACTAAATTTAGGTTTTTACGGAGTAAACGATGGAAAACCTCGACGCGCTGGTTAATGAAGCGCTTGCCAAAGTTACCAGTGCTAGTGAAGAAAATGCGTTATACCAGGTACAGGTTGAATACCTTGGTAAGAAAGGCACAATTACCTCTTTGTTGAAAACGTTGGGTAAATTATCCAATGAAGAACGCCCTAAAGCGGGTGCTCTAATTAACGAAGGTAAAGTAACCGTACAAACCGCAATCAATGTGCGTAAGACCGATTTACAGACCCTTGCTTTGGCTGAAAAATTGGCAGCAGAAAAAATTGATGTGACCTTGTCGGGCCGCAATCAGCAGGGCGGTGGTTTGCACCCTGTTACGCGTACGCTTGAACGTATCGAAGCTTTCTTTACTAACGTCGGTTACAACGTTGCCGAAGGACCTGAAGTTGAGGATGACTTCCACAACTTCGAAGCTCTAAACATTCCATCGCACCACCCAGCGCGTGCGATGCATGATACTTTCTATTTCAATGCAAATACCTTGTTGCGTACGCACACATCGCCTGTGCAAGTTCGTACTATGGAAACGCAAGAGCCACCGATTCGCGTAATCTGTCCTGGCCGTGTATATCGTTGTGATTCTGATATTACCCACACACCTATGTTCCATCAGGTTGAAGGTTTGCTGGTTGATAAAGATGTAAGCTTTGCCGATCTTAAAGGCACGGTTCAGCAATTCTTAAAAGTATTCTTCGAAAAAGATTTAGCCGTTCGTTTTCGTCCGTCTTATTTCCCATTCACAGAGCCATCGGCTGAAGTGGATATGGAATGTGTGATGTGTTCGGGCAAAGGCTGTCGCGTTTGTAGCCATACAGGTTGGTTAGAAGTGATGGGCTGCGGCATGGTTCACCCTAAAGTATTTAAAGAGTCGGGCGTTGATGCTGAAAAGTATTCTGGTTTCGCTTTTGGTATGGGTGTAGAGCGTTTAGCAATGTTGCGTTATGGCGTAAATGATTTGCGATTGTTCTTTGAAAATGATCTGCGTTTTTTGCAGCAATTTAGATAGTTTGAGGTCATTGCGCGGACACAGCACCTTTTGTTTTTCTTGAGGCGGCACGCTACAAGTACTTCCCTGTAAGCTCTGCTATAACATCCATGTTATAGAAGGCCTTACAAGAATAACAAAATCTCCTGTTGCGCAATGACGAGTTAATTTATTCCCAGTGTTCAAAGAATACTGGTAGAGCAAAAGATCGAGAGTAGCTTTGGTGATGACTCTGCCGGCCATCCATCGCAGGGATGCGGTGGCTGAGCTTACAGGACGTATTTACAGCGTGCCAAAGAGGTAACACCAAGGGTGCGAAATCGATCTGAGCAAGAAACATATTCGGAAGGCAGGTAAATAACATGCAGTTCAGTGAATTATGGTTACGAGAGTGGGCAAACCCAGCTCTTGAAACACAAGAATTAGTCGACCAAATCACCATGGCCGGTTTGGAAGTAGACGCAATCGAAGCCGCAGCAGGCGAGTTCAGCGGAATCGTTGTTGCGCAAATAGTAAGCTTTGAAAAGCACCCAGAAGCCGACAAACTGAATGTTTGTAAGGTAACGGACGGTAGCGAAGAATTTCAAATCGTTTGTGGCGCACCTAACGTTCGCGAAGGCATGGTTATTCCTTTCGCAAAAATCGGTGCAGTATTGCCTAGCGAAGATGGCAAAGGCTTCAAAATTAAAAAAGCCAAGCTACGCGGCGTAGAATCTTTCGGCATGTTGTGTGCGGAAGAAGAAATGGGTATTGCCGACAAGTCTGATGGCTTGTGGGATCTTCCAGCAGACGCACAATTAGGTGTTTGCATGCGCGAATACCTTGGCATTGCTCGTAACGGCCGTGACGACAAAATTATTGACGTAGACCTTACGCCAAACCGGGGTGACTGCTTAAGCATTGCCGGTTTGTCGCGTGAAGTGGGCGTATTAAATAAAGTAGATGTAACGGCTCCAGTCATTGAAGCGGTTGCACCAACGATTGATGCTGCGATCGACGTTCAGCTACAAGCCCCTGATGCCTGCCCACGTTATGTTGGTCGTGTAATCAAAGGCATTAACATCAAAGCGGCTAGCCCACTTTGGATGCAAGAAAAGCTTCGTCGCAGTGGCATTCGTTCAATCGACCCTGTGGTTGATGTAACGAACTTTATCTTGCTAGAACTTGGTCAGCCAATGCACGCATTTGATCTAGCCAAGCTAGACGGCGGCATCATTGTTCGTAAAGCAATACAAGACGAAACCTTGGTTCTGCTAGATGACCAAGAAATTAAATTAAACAGCGATACTCTAGTGATTGCTGATAATAGCAAAGCCTTAGCCATGGCTGGTGTGATGGGTGGCGCTGAATCAGGCGTTTCTTGTGGAAAAGAAGGGGCTGAAACAACTCAAGACATCCTACTAGAGTCGGCTTACTTCAATCCAATCGCGATTGCCGGTAAAGCACGTAACTATGGCTTGCACACAGACTCTTCACACCGCTTTGAGCGTGGTGTTGATTTTGAATTGCAGCGTAACGCGATTGAACGCGCAACGGCTCTATTATTAGAAATCGTTGGTGGTGAAGCAGGCCCTGTGGTTGAAAAGATCTCAGACGCTGATTTACCAAGCTGTGCAGAAATTACATTGGTAGAAGCAAACATTGAAAAGATGTTGGGCCTAACCATTGATGCTAGCGAAGTTGAAGAAATTCTAACTCGTCTAGGCATGCAGATATCTAAAATCGATTCCGCTGATAAGAGTGGCTGGAAGGTCATTGCACCGAGCTACCGTTTCGACATGGCGATTGAAGCAGACCTAATCGAAGAGCTGGCGCGTATCTATGGCTACAACCGTTTACCAGTACGCACGCCAATGGCTGCAACGCCGTTATTGCCAGTACCTGAAAACGAACTAGCAATGAAAGACGTTCGTCGCCAGCTAGTAGGTCGTGGTTATCAAGAAGCGGTTACTTACAGCTTTGTTGACCCAGCGACGCAAAAATTATTAGACCCTGAAGTTGCTCCGTTAGCACTTGCTAACCCGATCTCGGCTGATCTATCAGTAATGCGCACGAATTTGTGGGCAGGTTTGGTTCAGACTGCCGTTCATAATATCAAGCGTCAGCAGCCTCGTGTTCGTTTGTTTGAAACGGGCTTAAGCTTCGTACCTCAGCCTGGTAAAGATCCAAGTAATCTAGACGAAAGCTTAGTGCAAGATCCTAAGCTAGCGATGCTATTGACCGGTACGCGCACTGAGCAAAGCTGGTCTGAAGGTGATGAAAACGTTGATTTCTTTGACTTAAAAGGCGATTTCGAAAGTTTAATTGCTCGCACTGGCAGCCAAGCACGCTATGCGTTCGTTCCAGCAGAGCATCCTTCATTACAGCCTGGCCAAACAGCTCGAATTGAACTGGATGGTATTGCCGTTGGTTGGATTGGCGCATTACACCCTAACTTGTCAAAACCTCTAGGGTTGAAGCAAGCCGTGTATTTGTTAGAAATTAGCTTAAAAGCCGTACGTCAGGTAGAAGTTCCTGCATTTAAGCCACTTTCCAAGTTCCCTGAGATGCGTCGTGACCTTGCATTAGTCGTTACCGATGCCACACCTGTTGCCGATGTTATGTCGCTAATTCGTGAAAAAGCAGGGGATTACCTCACAAAGTTAAACCTTTTTGACATTTATCAGGGCAAAGGTATTGATCCAGATAGAAAAAGCTTAGCTTTGGGCTTGACGTGGCAGCATCCTTCGCGCACTCTGAATGAAGAAGAAGTGAACGAAGCTGTTGAAAATGTACTCGCTCACTTGGCAGATAGGATTGACGCACAATTGAGAGGCTAATATGCGAGCTCTTACCAAGGCAGAAATGGCGGAACGCCTGTTTGAAGACCTAGGTTTGAATAAACGTGAAGCGAAAGAAATGGTGGATCTCTTTTTTGAAGAGATTCGTCACT